>Ga0256405_10002121_pt1 | contig 48055 bp, 35 predicted proteins | sample RumenRJG_02DNA_FD_189096 | JGI IMG/M metagenome (GOLD analysis project Ga0256405, IMG submission 189096) | Bovine rumen microbial communities from Lethbridge, Alberta, Canada - RJG_02 | ecosystem: Host-associated > Mammals > Digestive system > Stomach > Rumen | place: Canada: Alberta...
TTTATTTTTTTGTTTGTTATTTTGCTTTTTATTTGTTTTTTTTATTTTTTTTTTTTATTTGTTTTTTTTATTTGTTTTTTTTATTTGTTTTTTTATTTTTTGCTTTTTATTTGTCCGCTTCTACGACTACGTTGATACGAGCGGAAAGTCCGTTGTATAACTTGACGTCTACCATTTGTCTGCCAAGTTGTTTGATGGGGTCTTTAAGTACTACCGACTGTTTTTCGACTTGATAGCCTTGCTTTACCAACTCGGCGGCGATCTCTTTAGCCGTAACAGACCCGAAGATCTTGCCTTCCTTTTCCCCCGCTTTGACTTTGATATGTATCGTCGCGCCGTTTAACGCTTCTTGATCGGCTTTTGCCTTTTCCAACGCCTTTTTACGGCGTAATTCTTCGGACGCTTTCTTTTGGATCGCTTCGTTTAGGGCGTTGCCTTCCGCGGGCGCTGCCAATTTACGAGGAAATAAGAAATTAGCGGCGTATCCTTTGCTAACTTCGATAATATCGCCGGCTTTGCCTTGCGATTTGACGTCTTGAAGTAAAATTACTTTCATATCTTCCTCCGTGATTTTTCTTTATTATACCACTTTTATCATTTAAAAACAATAGACCGAAAGTAATTCGGAGTGGATCTAATGTAGGGTTGTCAATCATTTGTTACGATTGAGAATAAAATTTTTTGAGATACTCATTTGGTGATAACCAGCCGAGGGGTCTCGTTGGAAAGTTGTTATATTCATTGTTATATCGGCGTAGTTGGGCTTTGAAATCCTCAAGGCTATAAAACTCGTGTCGATCGTAAAAGCGTGTTTGATCTTTTCGGTGACTCCGTTCTACTTTCCCGTTGTGTCTTGGTGTGTATGGGCGGATTTGTTTATGTCTTATCCCAAGTTCTTCCAACGTCTTTTGAAATAACGTAGGCTTGGCTGGTTTGTTCGGATTCTTGTTCGCGCTATACTCTTTGGTGAATTCTTGTCCGTTGTCCGTTTGAATGCACTCTATTTTGAAGTCAAAGTACCTTACTACCTCTTTTACAAAACATGCCGCTGAATACGTGCTATTGTCCGAATATGCACCTAAATACCTTTTTCTGCTAAATTCGTCAATCGCTGTAAATTGATACAACTTCGTACCTTCTCCCATTGATTTAGTGCATTTTTGGGGCACATACTTAACGTCTATTTGCACTCTTTGTCCCGGATACTCCATTGCTTCATAAGGCTTCGGTTCGTACTTCTTTTCTTTTTTCTTTCCTTTAGGAAAGAAGCCTAATCTTTGCATTACTCTGAATAATGCGGGTATCGTGCGTGTATAGCCTTTCTCTCTTAACTTTACCCAAAAATCAACCAACCCGTCTTTACCATTCCTTCTTCGCATATTTACTATAAGTTTCAGTTCTTCTTCCGTATGCTGGTTAGGATGTGATTTTGGCCTTCTGGATAATTCTCTTAAAGAATCTATAGTTCCGTCATACCGTCTTCTCCAATAATAGATCCACTGCCTCGTCTTTTTATATCGTACCGCTGCTTTCGTCACTCCGTGTTTTAACGAATATTCTACTACCACTTGCTTAAACTTTAAATCTTGTGTTATACTAGCCATAAGACAAATCAGCCTCCTTTGTGTTATTTTGTGGTGAAAATATTATACAACTTTTCAGGCGGGTTTGTCTCTTTTTTTTCTCGCCGCCTTCCCCTAGGGGAAGGTATCATTGAATGATTCTATCAAAATATTAATTACTCCTTTCAAAAAACAAATTGTGTATTAAATCTATTGTAAACCTACACCGAAAGTAATTCGGAGTGGATCTAACGCATTTATTTACGCAGTTAAACGATTTTACCTTAGGTACTTGAAAACATTTTATTAACACAAGAATTATTAAAAGACTGACGCAATAAGGATTTCATTGTTTGAGTTTAACTGCTTGAACGAAAACCTCGACTCACATACGTCAGTACGCTAACCATCGGTTGTTCGTCCAAAATCAACGCATTTTACCCACTCCTAAAGTATTTGAAGCGTTTTTTGATTTGGTTTATTTGTCAAATATTATTTTAAAGAATAAAAACGAATTTTTCGTTCATACTTTAAAATGAGGTGGATATGAAAGGATTAAGATGTACTACGGCAAATTGTGAAAACAACAAATGCGAGCGTTGTTACGCGGGCAACGTGGATATTAACGAACGCGGTGTGTGTAAAAGTAAACGCAAGCGTGAAGGCGGCGCCTTATCTCAATTGTTTGAGAATTTTGAAGCGGCAAATTCCTTTGATCTTGACGAGCCGGAAATAGAAGTCGACTGTCAAGCCGATTGCATCTACAACGTCAATTCCAAGTGCGGAAGAGAACATCTATTGGTGGAAGACGGGGTAGTTAGAACAAAGTGCGTCAACCGCAAAAAGAACGACTACCCCAGAAACGATTGATAAGATAACGTGGCGACTACGGCGCAAGAAATCTTTTTACTTCGCTTACTATCTCTTTGGGGAATACGCAAAACGTTACCACGTACGCTATTACGCTTATGCCCGCAAGAATTATCGACGGCAATAACCAAAACTTGAATATTGCGCAAATTATCAAGGGTATAAGACAGTATAGATCTGCGACCATCAAAGATAATAAATGGCCTTGGGATTTTTTGAAGGTGGCAAAGACGTACGCGTGCGTTACTATCGCAAACGTTAGCGCTAAACACGGAATAACTATCTCAAATCCGACCTTTTTATAAAATATGGAAAACACTCCGTATAAAAATACCAAAGCGGCAAAAGATACGTAAGCGAATTTGGACGCCAAATTACGACTGCCTAAAACGGTGTGCCTTAAAAAGAAATAAAGCATCAAAAGAGTTATAGCGCTCAATATCCACCACGGCAAAGATGGATTTAGATAAATGTTGACGACGCCGCTTGCGATCGTCAATAACGCCGCCACGATAGCATAATAAAGAGTAAACGGAATTTTATAAAAGTTTACTCTTTTTTTTCTCGGAGCGTAGGCAAGATCGCCATCTACGTTTACTTTAGCCCCGCAAATGGGACATACGTTCGTTTTTCCTTCTATTAATGTACCGCAATTTGTGCAACGTTCTTTCATAATTGTATTTCCCTATAATTTGATCTTACCGTAAAGTCTATGCCTTCGGCGCGCATTTGTTCAAAGAATTTTCTTTCCACGTCGTTTTCGAGTATATGTCTAGTGAACGAAACTCTTACCTTGCCTTTGTACGTCAATACAGCCATATTAAGGGGGGTTCTTTCGTTACAGTTAAGCAAAAATTCCACGTCTAAAACGTAAGGCTCGACGTCTTTCGGTAGATCGAAAGAGCCTAAATTGGAAACTATTATGGTTTGCTTCGTTTTGGTAACGAAAGATCTACCTAAAACTATCAACGAACGTTTTAAAAAGGAAGGTGCAAATTTGACGACGGGATTATGAGCGACCGTCGAGGCGACGCTAATTGAAAATTTTAAATGGTCTTGGTTTAGCCTTTCTTTTAAGTCTTTGCCAATACTTTTTGCGTACTCTCTCGGCGTCTTTGGCAGATCCTTATCAACGCTAATGGTTTCCATACAAACGAAATTAAGTAAGGTGTCGCTTGGGAAAAATTTGCGTAAATTGATGGGGAACATAACGGCGGGCGCGTTTTTGTCCGTACTTGCTCTCGAATTAACGCAAGCGCTTAACGCAAACGCTCCTAAAAGAGAGGTTACCGAGCAACCGAAGTCTTTGGATAACGCTTTTATCTCTTGAAAATCGCAAGAGCCCGAGATAACGCCCATACCGTCGTGGCGGAAAAATTTGCCTTTGACTTGCGCGGCGTTTTTACTGACCGATTTAAGTACGCCTTTGGTGCCGATACTTTTATCGTAATATCTCTCGTAAGCGTCTTCTTCTTCACCGTCAAGGCGGGGGAAGTTTTCTTCTTTAAATTCCACGCCGTGTTTTAACGAGACGTAAGCGCTTAATAGGTAGGAAAAGAAATGGGTCGCTCCGCCACCGTCGGTAAGTCCGTGGAAGAACTCTCCGAAAATCCTTTTTTCGTAATAGGTTATCCTTATCAAATAACCGTTGTTGGCGTTTACGTTAATACGCCCGAGTATTACGCCGTTGTTTTCAAAAATCTTGGGTTCGTCAAAGTTTTCTACGAAACACGCGCGTAAAAAGCCGTTGTTTAGTTCGACTTTAAACATACGGTATCTTTCGTAAGTCGATTTTAAAGCGGACAATAATAAGTCCGGTTCTACTTTTTCCGAAAGAGTAGCCGAAAGTGTAAAATTACTTTGTTGGGACAACGTCATTATCATTGGGTATAACATACCCGAGTTGTCGGTTTTTCTCCAATACGCTACTTTCATTGTTTCTCCTTAATATTTATCGCAATTTTGTATATCTCGTCTTTTTTGACGTTTCTTTCCGCGGCGACTTTTTTGACCGCTTCTTTTTTGGAAACGCCTAAATTTAAGTAACTTTTTATATGGTCTTCTACTGTAAGTTTGCTCCAATCTTCTTTTTCTACGTATCCCGATACGACTAGTACGAACTCGCCCCGCGTGTCCCCGTCGTAACCTTGCGAAAGGGTGGTTTCGGTAACCGTTTCGTGCATTTTAGTCAGTTCTTTTACGACTGCCATATCTCTTTCGCCAAGTACTTCGTACAATAGTTCGGGAACTTTGTCAAGATCGTGGCAACCGCAATAAAATACCAAGGGTAGGGGGGAATATACGAAAGGCGCTAACTTTTGCTTTGCTTCCCCTTTTTTGTCGGGCAAAAAGCCTATAAAAACGTAACCCGTATCTAACCCTACCAAAGAGACCGCGCTTACCACGGCGGAAGGACCCGGGACGACTTGTATTTCTAAACCGTTTTTTCTCGCTTCTTTTACTACGACCGCCCCGGGGTCGCTTATGCAAGGCATACCCGCGTCGGTTATCAACGCGACGTCTTTGCCCGCTCTTAACATTTCCAAAATATTGGCGGATTGTTCTTTTTCGTTAAATTTATGGTAACTTATCAAAGGGGTATGTATATCGTAAAAGTTGAGAAAAGGCGCGCTTCTTCTCGTGTCTTCACACGCTATTACGTGAACTTTTTTTAAGACGTCCAAACTTCTTAAAGTAACGTCTTGCATATTGCCGATGGGCGTTCCTACCAAATATAACATAACTATTTCCTTTTTAAAATGCCGTAATCCGCTTCGACGTCGCTTCTTAAAAACGTGCGCACTCTTACTCCTTTTTCCGCACCCTTTTTTGCGCAAACGAGTACGGTGTCCACTTCCTTTTTAGGGGCGGGCAAAACCAAGGTTATATCCTTTGGTTCTAACTTGTTGTCGGTAAGCGCGCATATAAGTTCGGCAAGTCTGTCAGAACGGTACACTACGTAAAATTTGCCCCCGAATTTTAAAAGATCGGCGGCGCTTTTTACTAACTGTTGCAAATTTAATTCCAATTCGTGTCGACAAACGGCTATATCCCATTGATCGCTCATTTTTCCTTCCCCTACGCGATAGTAAGGGGGGTTAGAGCATACTACGTCAAAAACTTCTTTGCCTAAAATCTCGCTTGCCGTCTTGACGTCCGCCGTTAAAACGTCCACGTTTTTTATGCCGTTCAACTCTACCGTTCTTTTACTCATTTCGGCAAGGGACGGCTGTAACTCCAATAGAGTCATGCTCGAAACCGAGTTTTTTATTGCGACCAATACGCCTACTATCCCCGACCCCGAGCAAAGGTCTACGACTTTACTTTTACCGCTCGCCACGACGTAGTTCGCCAAAAGAACGGAATCCGAAGTAAAACGATAAGAATCGTTTTTTTGGATTATCGAATAGCCGTTGCCGAGATCGTCTAATCTTTCGTCGTCAAGTAAGAGCGTGTTCATCAAAACTCGAATTTATTTGACCAAATAGTCGCATATCAAGTCCACCAATGGGACTATGCCGAATATCGAATTTTCCCAAAAAGAGTCGGTGCAGTCGGATTCCACTCCGTCCGAAACTATTTTTAAAATGGCAAAAGGCAGGTTTGCTCTGTCGCAAACTTCGGCGACGCCCGCACTTTCCATATCGCAAATATCTGCGCCGAAAACCTTACGTAATTCCCTTTTCTTTTCGCCCGAAGCGATAAATTTGTCCGACGACGCTATTTTTTTAAGGGGAAGATCGGCGATCCTTTTAGTCAAAGCAAGGTCGGTTTTAAAGGAAACTTCGTCTCTTCCGTCGTATTGACCTAAAACGTTTCCGAACGCAACGAGATCCACGTCGGTATGGAATATCTCGTCGACTGCGCAAACCGCGTTTACCGGTATGCTTTCGTTAAGAGAGCCGACGTAGCCGTAATTGATAATTTCGTCAACGTTATAGCGTCCTATAAGCAACGCGGTTGCGGCGGCGGCTCTCACTTCGCCGATACCGCTTTCCGCCAAAATGACTTTGTTTTCGCCCGCTTGAAAAATATTAAAAGCGATGCCCGCCAAATACTCGGTTTTATACGCAAATTTTTCTTTTACGCCCGTTTCTCTGTCCATTGCTACGACTATGCCTATCGTTTTTTTCATATTTACTCCAAATTAAATTTCTTTGTTTTAATTATAAAGCATTTTACTTTTTTTTACAATCAATAAATATAGTCAATAGCATTACGAAAAACGGTATTTTGACGATTATTCACATAATAATAACATTTTGGGAGGCTTATCCGAATAAAAACCCCCATTCCCACGTCGGACGCCATTTTGCCGTCCTTTGGTGGCAATCGAGCCCCCTTTCCCGTCGCTTTGCGACAAGGGTGTAATCCCGCTTTGCTCGTTTTGACACGACCACGGTCGTGGACTACGTCTTCGACGATATATGAGACAATCTGGGACTATCATTAAAAAGCAGTGTGAACAGATTCGCCTTGAAAGCGTAAGCGTTTGCACCCTTTCGACCGTTTACGGTCGAAGGAAAGGGGGATTGTCTGCGCACAAAGAAGGCAATCTTTGATTGACTTCGACTGCGGAGAGGGGGTTTTTAGACTTTTGTTATTGTAATAAACCAAATTTATCTTACAAGGACTGTAAAATCTAAACAAAAATAATAAACCATAATCATTTTTTTAAAAACCCCCATTCCCACGTCGGACGCCATTTTGTCGTCCTTTGGTGGCAATCGAGCCCCCTTTCTCGTCGCTTTGCGACAAGGGTGTAATCCCGCTTTGCTCGTTTTGACACGACCACGGTCGTGGACTACGTCTTCGACGATAAAAAAGATGTTTCGACTACGCTCAACATGAAGCCCGAGCGAAAGCGAAAATGCACTTGTATATTTTCGCCGAGTGAAGGGCGGTGAATTATAGCCGTATCCGTTAGGATAAACTTTTCGATAGAAAAGTATTGCGTTAGCAATGGCTATAATTATAATTGTTGCACTTAGTATTTCGTCATCCTGAGCAAGCGAAGCGACGTCGAAGGATCTTTAACCTTGAAAGCGAAAGCGTGTAATTTACCCTTGGTCGGTTTTTTTTGAATAAACTGCGTTAAGGGGCGGATAGCGGTCTTCTCGTATTTTTACTTTTTTACCGTTTATTTCTCTAAACGCCACGCTTTCTATCCCGTCCACGCCCGACGAGAGTTTTTCGTAACCGTCAAGATCGGTTAAGATCTTACCGTTTTCGTCCACGTTTGCGTAAGGGATAGTTTTTATCGTATTAGAGTATACGTTTACGAGTCCAAAGGGCTTTCCGTATACGCTGACCGTCGCTTTATCCCCCTTTGCGGACGTAAAAATGTATACGGGACACTCGCTTTGATTTGAGAAAACGAGATCGGTATATTCGGACACCATAGCGTCAAGGGAAGGCTGAACGTATGCGGGCGCGTAGGTGTGTCTTGCCACGCTTACGACGTCAAGTCCCGCTTTTAGTATTGCCCCGTAAAGGGTAGTGGCAACTTGACAAACTCCGCCCCCTATCCCTTCGACGTATTTCCCGTTTAGTATGACTTTCGCTTCTTTAAACCCCCTTTCTTCGGTGCGTTCGCCTACCGTTTGGTTAAACGAAAAACTTTCCCCGCTTTTTAGGACTTTCCCGTTTATATACGATAGTGCGACTTTTACGTTTGTTTTGCGGTTTTCGGTCGACGAGACGAAAGACGTTGAAAACTCTCCTATTTTTTTGGTTTTTTCCTTTAACGTGCTTATCGTTTCGTCGGGGTCGGTCGGGGTAAGGTCGACCGAAGACGTTTGCCCGTCCAACGCTTTTGCAAGCGCTTTTATAGCGTCCTTCGTTTTAAAAGTCAAACCCCGTTTCCCTTGTCGATAGACGAAATACGGATAGGAGTCCAAAACGTCGACGGTCGCGTTTATCGGGGGCGTTTCTTTGGCTTTTAAAGTCTTAAAAAATGCGTCGCCCAAACCGTTGGAAAGATAATTGAAAATCGCTTTTTCGTCTATTCCTTTTTGGTATTCCGCCATAGCGTAGTTATAGAAAGAACCGTATTTTTGCGCGGTAAAATAGGCGTACGGATATATCGATACGGTTTGTTCGTATCTTTCGCCGTCGATATAAATCTCTATCTTTTGCCCGCTTTGGGCAAACGTTTCCGCATATTCGGACAAAACTCCGACGGATAGAGCGCTAAATAGCAAAAATAACACACAAAATAACGTTTTTTTTCTCATATCTTTAGTATTATCCGAATTTGTCCGACGATACCAAAAGGCATAATAAGAGTTTGCGTCGTCGAAGTTATCTTTTTTGGTCTTTTAATATTGCAAATAGTTTTAATATATGTTATTATTATAATAGCTCGCACTATGGGCTATCGATATTATCGTGAGGTGAAAAATGGGTAAAGAAAACAACGATCTTCCTATATATTTATTCCACCAAGGCACTAACTACGAAGCGTATAAGTTTATGTGTCCGCATAAAGAAGTGATAGACGGCAAAGAGGGCTGGACTTTTAGAGTTTGGGCTCCCCAAGCAAAAAGCATTTCGGTAGTCGGCGATTTTAATGGTTGGTCGGTCGGCCGCAATTATATGAATAAGATAAGCGTGGGTATTTGGGAATGTTTTATCCCCGAAGCCAAACGGTACGATTCTTATAAATTTGCGGTAGAGCAATCCAACGGCAATTTGGTGATGAAATCCGACCCGTTTGCCTTGCATACCGAGACTCCGCCGAGAAACGCGAGCAAACTTTACGATATGCAATACGAGTGGACGGACTCCAAATGGATCAAGAAAAGGGAAAGTTATAACCCTTTTAAGTCCCCGATGAATATTTACGAGATGAACGTAGGCTCTTGGCGTACTTATCCCGACGGTCAAAAATATAACTATCGCAAGTTGGCGGACGAACTTATCCCTTATCTTAAAATGATGCATTATACTCACGTCGAGTTTATGCCTTTGACCGAGTATCCGTTCGACGGCTCGTGGGGTTATCAATGCACGGGTATGTTCGCGCCTACTTCTCGTTTCGGTACGCCCGACGATTTAGCCTATCTTATAGACCGTTGCCACGGCGAAGGCATAGGCGTAATTATGGACTGGGTCCCCGCCCATTTCCCAAAAGACGAATATGGTCTTTATATGTTTGACGGCGGTCCTTTGTACGAGTATCCCGATCCGCAAAAGAGAGAACATCCCGAGTGGGGTACCGTGGTTTACGATTTCGGCAGAAACGAAGTCAGATCTTTCCTTATATCGAGCGCCCATTTTTGGGTGGAAAAATTCCACTTGGACGGATTAAGAGTGGACGCCGTTTCGAGTATGCTCTACCTTGATTATGCAAGGGGGGAAGGTCAATGGACTCCTAACATAAACGGCGGTAACATAAATTTGGAAGCGGTGTCTTTCTTGCAAGAACTTAACAAGTCGGTCATGACTAGATTCCACGGCGTACAAATGATAGCCGAAGAGTCGACGTCCTATTACGGCGTTACCCTTCCACCCGATTGTGGCGGTTTGGGCTTTACTTTCAAATGGAATATGGGTTGGATGAACGATACTTTGCGTTATATAAAGACCGATCCCGTTTATCGTCAATATATGCACAACAACCTTACTTTCTCGATGGTGTACGCGTTTAAGGAAAATTACATTTTGTCCTTATCTCACGACGAAGTCGTACACGTCAAAGGCTCTTTGCTCGGTAAACAACAAGGCAGTTATCAAGACAAATTCGGCGGGCTTATGACCTATCTATCGTATATGATGTGCCACCCCGGTAAAAAGTTGTTGTTTATGGGCGGTGAGTTCGGTCAATTTGCCGAGTGGAATTATCAAAAGCAACTCGACTGGTTCTTGCTCGATTATCCGTCTCACCAAGGTTTGCAACGTTACGTTGCCGAACTTAATAATTTGTACGTAAGCGATCCCGCAATGTACGAGAAAGAAAGCGATTATTCGGGATTTAGTTGGTTATCCGTCAACGAAAATACGTTGAATATATTGGCGTTTATGCGTATAGCCGAAGACAGAAAGGATTATATATTTACCGCTTTAAATTTCTCGCCGGTCGCAAGAGAAAACTACTATTTGGGCGTGCCCGAAAAGAGAAAATATAAAGTAGTCTTGGATAGTAGCGACGTCATCTACGGCGGATTTAGAGAAAAAACCACTACCTTCGAATACGAAGCGCAAGACGGCGAAGTAAACGGATATCCTTATCACATAGTATTTAATTTATACGGCAATAACGCAATATTCTTCAAACCCGTTTACGAAGAGGAAAAGAAAGCGGAAGAAGTTAAACCCGTAAAAACCAAAAAAAGCGTTAAAAAGAAATAAACAGTAAATCAATACCTATTTAGGGAAAAAGGAGAAAAAATGGCTTCAAGAAAAAACAAAGAATGCGTAGCAATGCTATTGGCGGGTGGACAAGGCACGAGATTAGGCGTTTTGACCCGCAAGGTAGCAAAACCGGCAGTGCCTTTCGGCGGTAAATACAGAATAATAGACTTTCCTTTGTCTAACTGTATCAATTCGGGCATAGACACCATCGGCGTACTTACCCAATATCAACCTTTTGAATTAAACCAATATATCGGCAACGGACAACCTTGGGACCTTGACAGATTGTCGGGCGGCGTTTACGTATTGCCCCCTTATCAAAAGGGCAAATCGGGCGAGTGGTACAAAGGTACTGCAAACGCGATATATCAAAATATCAACTTTATAGATAGGTTCAACCCCGAATACGTACTTATTTTGTCGGGCGACCATATTTACAAAATGGACTATGCCGAAATGCTTTCCGCACACAAGAAAACAAAAGCGGACTGCACGATAGCCGTATTTAAAGTACCTATGGAAGAAGCGAGCCGTTTCGGTATAATGAACACCACCGAGGACGGCAAGGTCTACGAATTTGAAGAAAAACCCAAAAAGCCCAAGAGCAACAACGCTTCTATGGGCATCTACATTTTTACTTGGTCGGTACTTCGCAAATACTTGATAGACGACGAAGCCAACAAAAAGAGCGAAAACGACTTCGGTAAAAACATCATACCCAATATGTTAAACGACGGTTTGAGTTTGTACGCTTACAACTTCTCGGGATATTGGAAGGACGTAGGCACCATCTCTTCGTTATGGGAATCCAATATGGACCTTTTGGACGAAAACAGCGGTATAGATATTGCGGGCGACGGCAGCAACCGTATTTACGCTCGTAACTCTGCCGAACCGCCACACTTTATATCTTCGTCGGCAGTCGTTCAAAATTCGATAGTAAGCGAAGGCGCCGTCGTTAAAGGGGAAGTTAAAGACAGTATAATTTCTCATAGCGCGACGATAGGCGCGGGAGCGAGAATATTTAATTCGATCATACTTCCGGGAGCCGAGATAGGTAACGGCGCCGACGTATTCTTTAGTATAGTCGGCGAAAAAGCGTCGGTAGGCGCGGGCGCTAAAATTGGCGAAATGCTTAACGCCCCCGTAAACGGCGAGTGGGAAATAGCGGTCGTAGGACCCAATGCGGTCGTAGCCGACGGCGGAGTCGTAAAGAAAGGAGAAATGATAGAGGAGAGTGCCAAATGAATAACGTAATGAGCGTAATTTTTGCAAGCGATAACGAGTCGAAACTCAACGAGCTTACAATACATAGAACAACTGCGTCTTTGCCTTTCTTGGGCAGATATAGACTTATCGATTTTACTCTTTCCAACTTGGTAAACAGCGGTATTACCGAGATAGGTATAGTTACGCGTAGCAACTATTCTTCCTTGATGGACCATATCCGTATGGGTAGAGATTGGGACCTTAACCGTAAAAACAGCGGTATATCCATTTTCCCGCCCTTCGTTTTGAACGCTTCAAGAGAAATGTACAAGGGTAAAATAGAAGCGTTGTTTAGCATACAAGGCTTTATCAACCACGCGTCCGAAGAGTACGTTTTGTTGTCTAACAGTAACGTCGCTATGAACGTGGACTTTGAGAAAATATATCAAAAGCATATCGAGACGGGCGCGGATATAACCATGCTAACCTATCAAAACGTTACTTCTACGAGTAAGAGAGTGGTAGTAACCGCCGCCGAAGACGGCAGAGTTACCGATTTGTTTATAACCGAAAAACCCAGTGCCGAAGTAAGAACTTTGGGTATCAACGTCTATCTTATCAAAAAAGACCTTTTGAACGAACTCGTCGATTATAGTTATGCGAGAGGTTTTTATGATTTTGAAAAAGACGTGCTTATACGTTCGGTTTCCAAACTTAAAATATACGCGTACAACGTAGACGGATACGTCGCGATAATAGACGACGTCAAGTCTTACTACTACGAGAGTTTGAAGTTGTTAGATAGCGATCTTCGTAACAAATTATTCTACGGGTACGGCACCATTTACACCAAGGTCAAAGACAGTATCCCCACTATCTATCGCAAAAACGCTTGCGTTAAAAACAGTCTTATCGCGGACGGTTGCATAATAGACGGCACGGTAGAAAATTCTATTCTTTTCCGTGGCGTTAAAGTAAAAGCGGGCGCCGTGGTCAAGAATTGTATTATAATGGAAAACGGCGAGATAGGAGAAAGAGCCAACGTCAGTTACGTCATCACCGACAAAGACGTGGTTGTAAGAGACGGCAAGGAATTGGCAGGGTCGGAAAGTTATCCCGTCGTTATAGTTAAAGGAAAAGTAGTTTAATTATTTATAGATTTTTAGGAGTTTATTATGGCTAAAGCTAAAGAAAACAAAAAGAAAACGTCCCCCGAGGTCAAAAACGTTTTGTTCGTTACAGGCGAAGCAATGCCCTTTATCCGCTCCGGCGGTTTGGGCGACGTTGCGGGCGCTTTACCCAAGGCGTTAAAGAAAGACGGGGTAGAAACGAGAGTTATAATGCCCTTGTATTCGGATATTTCCAAAAAGTACAGAGATACCATGAAGTTTATCGGTCATACCTACGTTCAACTCGGTTGGCGTAACCAATACTGCGGTATCTTCGAAGGCGTAGCGGACGGCGTCGTTTATTATTTTATAGATAACGAATATTACTTTAAACGTCGTTCTCTTTACGGACACTACGACGACGCGGAAAGATTTACTTTCTTCTCGAAGGCGGTTTTAGAAACCGTACTTATGATAGATTTCGCGCCCGAAGTGATACATTGTAACGACTGGCATACGTCGTTAGTGCCTTTGCTTTTGGACGTCTTTTATCGTAATTGCGAAAAATTGCGTAACGTAAAGACGTTGTTGACCATACACAATATAGAGTTCCAAGGCAATTACGATCTTGATCTTGCAAGAGATATATGTTGTTTGCCCGAAGATAAACTCGATCTTATCGAGTACGGCGGAAGATGCAACTTCTTAAAGGGCGGTATAGAGTGTTCCAACGCTGTAAACACCGTTAGCCCCACTTACGCCGAAGAATTGATGGATCCCTTCTACGCTTACGGTTTGGAAGGTATTTTGAGCGCTCGTAAGTATAAACTTTCGGGTATCATCAACGGACTCGATCTCGACGTTTATAACCCCAAGACCGATCGCGCGTTGTTCGCAAATTACGGCGTTGAAAACTTTGAGTTGAAAGCCGAAAACAAAAAGGAAGTTTGCCAAATGCTCGGTTTGGACTACAAAGCCGACCGTCCTTTGCTCGTTATGGTTTCCCGCCTTACCACCCAAAAGGGATTGGACCTTATTTTGCAAGTGGCAGAAGAACTTTTGGAAGGGGATATCCAATTAGTCGTTTTAGGCACGGGCGAGTGGCGTTTTGAAAGCGCGTTAAAAGATTTGGAACACCGTTACGGCGCAAAAATGCGTATCGTTATCAACTTCAATAAGGACTTGTCGAGCAAACTTTACGGCGCTGCGGATATATTCCTTATGCCTTCGAGATTCGAGCCTTGCGGTTTGAGTCAGTTGATCGCTATGCATTACGGTACCGTTCCCGTAGTTAGAGAGACCGGCGGTTTAAAAGACACCGTTATACCTTACGACCCCACCACCAAAACGGGTACGGGCTTTACGTTTAAGAATTACGACGCAAACGATATGCTCTCGGCAATTTGGCGTGCGGTAGACGCATATTACAACGATAAAGCGGGTTGGAAAAAACTTATATATAACGGAATGGTCGCCGACTTCGGTTGGGAAAAGTCCGCTCAAAAATACGTGGAACTTTATAACAAGATCTTAAAAGAAGACTAATAATTGGAGCAAATACATGATAACTGAAAACATTACAATTGAAGAAATGCAAGATATGATCCAAAAGCAGATATCCCGCTATCAAGGTATATCCGCCCAAGACGCTTCGGTAAAACAAATGTACGACGCGGTATGTTTGAGTATAAGAGATATTCTCGTTAGAATGCGTTTGGATTTTAAGCACGAGATCCGTGCGCAAAAGAAGAAGCAAGTTTATTATATGTCTCTCGAGTTTTTGCTCGGGCGTTCGTTAAAAAATCACCTTTATAATTTAGGTTTGACCGACACCGTTCGTCACGCCGTGGAAAATTTGGGATTCGATCTCGACGAGATAATGGAAAAGGAACCCGACGCAGGCTTAGGCAACGGCGGTTTGGGTAGACTCGCGGCGGCTTATATGGACGCGTTGACTTCGGAAAATTATCCCGCTTGCGGTTTTTCCATACGTTACGACTACGGTATTTTTAAACAACGTATAGTAGACGGTTGGCAAATGGAAGCGCCCGACGATTGGCTCAAAGAAGGCGGCGACGTTTGGCTTGCTGCTCGTCCCGAAGAAACTTTCGAGGTACATTTCGGCGGTACGGTCAAGGAAAATTGGTCGGACGGCAATTTGAAGATAGAGCATACCGGTTATACCACTATTTTGGCGGACGCGTACGATATGCATATTTCGGGCTACAACACTAAAGCGGTCAACCGTATAAGATTATGGGCGGCTAAAGCGCCCGTAGATATAGATATGGACTTGTTCTCAAGGGGCGAATATTTGAAAGCGAGCGAAAACAAGGCACTTGCGGAATCCATAAGCAAGGTCTTATATCCCGCCGACAACCATATAGAAGGTAAGTCGTTAAGACTTAAACAACAATACTTCTTCGTATCCGCTTCCGTTCAGTCCATAATCAAAAATCATTTGAAGTTCAACCCCAATTTGGATAACCTTGCCGATAGAGTCGCTATCCATATCAACGACACTCACCCCACTTTATGTATACCCGAACTTATGCGTATAATGCTCGACGTATACGGTTACAGTTGGGAAAAAGCGTGGTCTATCATCACCAAAGTGATCTCTTACACCAACCATACCGTTATGGTGGAAGCGTTGGAAAAATGGCCTGAAGACCTTATCAAACAACAAATTCCGAGAGTATACCAAATAATTTGCGAAATGAACCGTCGCTATTGCATCGAACTTTGGAACCAATTCCCCGGGGACTGGAACAGAGTTTCGGACAACGCGATAATGAGTTACGGCGAAATAAGAATGGCAAATCTTTGCTTGTACGCTTCTCACACCGTCAACGGCGTTTCGGCGTTGCATAGCAATATTTTGACAAATACCATCTTTAAAGACGCTTATAAGATGAACCCGCAAAAGTTCACCAACGTTACCAACGGTATAACTCACCGCAGATGGTTGTGCGAAGCCAACCCCAAATTGTCCGAATTATTAGTCAATTTGATAGGGGACGACTTTATCTCTTCCGCGGATCTTACCCCCTTGATGAAATATCAAGGCGATAAACAAGTTTTGCAAACCTTGGCTCATATCAAAAACGAAAACAAGCAACGTTTGGCAAAATATATCAAAGATCACAATAACGTAGTGGTTTCCGAAGACTCTATATTTGACGTACAAGTCAAACGTTTGCACGAGTACAAGCGTCAACTTTTGAACGCTATGCATATAATCGACTTGTATTTGAAGTTAAAGGATAATCCCGATCTCGATATCAAACCGCGTACTTACGTATTTGCGGGTAAAGCGGCAAGCAGTTACTATATCGCAAAATTGGTAATAAGACTTATTTGTCAACTTGAAAAGGTCATCAATAACGATAAGAGCATTAACGACAAACTCAAAGTCGTGTTCTTGGAAAATTACAGAGTATCTCTTGCCGAGATCATAATGCCCGCAAGTGAAGTCAGCGAACAAATATCGGTCGCGGGTAAAGAAGCGAGCGGTACAGGTAATATGAAATTTATGATAAACGGCGCGGTTACTTGCGGTACTATGGACGGCGCAAACGTCGAGATATGCGAAAGAGTAGGCGAAGAGAATATCTTTATCTTCGGTTTGAGTAGCGACGAAGCCATAAGTTTGATGAACGGCAGAGATTATTCCCCCATTTCCTACTACAACAGCGATCCCGATTTAAAGAGAGTTATCAACTTTATGCGTAACGGCGTGGGCGGAGTAAGTTTTGCCGAACTCGCAAACCTTTTGACCATAGGTTTGGGCGGTAACGCCGATCCTTATCTTTGCGTTAGAGATTTCCGTTCCTACGTAAACGCTCAAAACGAAATAGACGTCGCTTATAGAGACGTTGAAAGATGGAACAGAATGTCTTTGGTCAACGTCGCTCAATCGGGCTTCTTTGCCGCGGATAGAGCCGTTGAAGAGTACAGCCAACGCATTTGGAACTTAAAGAAATTGATATTTTAGTCTAACGATAACAAGCAAACTAAACGACCCTTTGGCGTTTCGTCAAAGGGTCCGCATACTTTATTTACCCCAAACTAAAAATGTATTTATTTAACTCGAAAAAAGATAAAACACCCTTCGGCGCGGTAAAAGTCGGAGAAATGGTTTACATTACGTTTAAAGCGATGACCCAAAGCAAGCCCGACTCGGTAACTTTGGTTTTACGCCAAGAGACGGGAAGTATAAGAAAAATCGCTTTAAAGCAAGAAGAAACCGACGGAGACGGATACTTATATTCTTGCGCTTTTTCGGTCGCAAAATACGGACTTTATTTTTATAAGTTCTCGGTCGTATTCGATCAAGTTTACCACGTTACCGTAGGTAGAGACGCAGACGGCAACGCTCGTGATTTTTCGGATTGGGAATGGCAACTTACCGTTTACGACGGTACGTTCTCTTCCCCTAAAAAATCGGGCGGAGATATAGTTTATCACATTTTTGTGGATAGATTTGCCAAATCGGGCGAAACGCCTGCGATAGACTACGGCACTATACACCAAAATTGGTACGAAGACGTAGACGTGGCGGGTGCGGACGGCGTTTATCACGCCAACGACTTTTTCGGGGGCAATTTAAAAGGCATTATCCAAAAACTCGATTATTTAAAGGACTTGGGCGTTACGGTCATATACCTTTCCCCCATTTTCTCATCTCACTCTAACCACCGTTACGATACCGCCGACTATATGACGATAGACAAGATGATAGGGACCGAAGAAGAGTTTGCCGAATTGGTAGGCAAAGCGCGTATAATGGGTATGCGTATAATGTTGGACGGGGTGTTTAATCACTCGGGGTCGGATAGTTTGTATTTTAACAAAGAAGGGTATTTCGATACCTTCGGCGCATATCAAGGCTCGGCTTCCCCTTATCGTGATTGGTATTACTTTAACAAGGACGGTACTTACCACTCTTGGTGGGGTATAGACTGCGTGCCTACTTTTAACAAATCGAGCAAAACTTTGCGTAAGTTTTTGTTTGGCAAAAACGGCGTTTTGGCTAAATGGTCAAAGTACGATTTGGACTGGCGTCTTGACGTAGCCGACGAGTTGCCTATCGATTTTTTGGACGAATTAAGAGAAAGGGTCAAGATAGAAAATCCCTCTTCTACCATAATCGGGGAAGTTTGGGAAGACGCTTCTAAAAAGTACAGTTACGACATATTGCGTCCCTACTTTACCAAAGGACAACTTGACGGCGTAATGAATTACGTTTTCCGTAAGATAATTTTAGATTACGCAAAAGGCGGGTCGGCGCTAAACGCCGCAAGGGGTATCAACGACCTTGTGGAAAATTATCCCAAACAATGTATGGACTGCTGTCTTACCATGCTCGGGTCTCACGATACCGTAAGAGTTATTTTCGATCTTGCGGGCGTGTCCGTGGAAGGGTGGAGCCAACAAAGACAAAAAGATTATCGCTTGTCCCCTTCTCAAAGACGTATGGCTACGGATAGATTATTCGTCGCCGCCGCTATGGAATATATTTTACCCGGTATGCCGTCAATATATTATGGGGACGAAATAGGCTTGGAAGGGGGCAAAGACCCCGTATGCCGTCGACCCTATCCGTGGGGCAAAGAAGACGAGCATATCCTTAACTATTACAAAAAATTGGGCGTAATGCGAGGCAATTTGGCAGGGGCGTTATCGGGCGGAACTCAAGCGGAAGACTATAACGGTCTTTTGGTGATAAAACGCGGTACGGGGTTAAACTCTTGTACGTTTATAGCCAACACTACGGGCGACCCGTTGACCTATCCTTTGGATAAAGTATACGTAGATCAAATAAGCGGTGAAGAGTGCGTGGACGAACTCTTTATCCCGCATAATACCGTCTACGTATTGAAAGAAAAATAATATCAAGGTTTGGTAAATACTAAATACCATATCAAAAAATGAATATATCCTTTACGTAAAAAGTCGGAGTGGATCTAACGCATTTATTTACGCAGTTAAACGATTTTACCTTAGGTACTTGAAAACATTTTATTAACACAAGAATTATTAAAAGGCTGACGCAATAAGGATTTCATTGTTTGAGTTTAACTGCTTGAACGAAAACCTCGACTCACGTACGTCAGTACGCTAACCATCGGTTGTTCGTCCAAAATCAACGCATTTTACCCACTCCTTATAAAGTCCTGACGTTGACTTTTTAATAGGATAGTATTATTATAATAATAAGATGAAAAAGGTTTGGCGCAAGACGATTTTGAATAAAAAAGGTTTCACTTTGGTGGAACTTATCGTGGCAATAGCGATAATAGCGATATTGTCAAGCGTCGTTATGCCCTCGATGTCTTCGGTAAATAACCGACAGTTGCAAGAGCAATACAGACAAGCGTGTATATCGGTTTTGGATAACGCCGAGATCATTACCGAAGCGATAAACGGCGGCTCGAAAAAGGTTTCGGGCTTTCAAGTCGTAAAGACGGACGGGACGATAGATTATAACGGGGAATTTAAAAACTGTTTGAAGTTGGAAAACTTTAACGGTGCGGATTACGATATAATTTGTTTTAACGTTACGTCGGCAAACAACGGTTCTACGGGTACTTTGCCCGCTTCTTACTCGTTTTTTACAAAGGATATCGTCGCGGTTTATATTTGCAACAACGCTTACAAAGACAAATACTACCCTTGCGGTGCCATATATTTTAAAAAGGATTCGGCCGGTATGATAGCCATGCTAAAATACGATTACGTGGACGGAACGCCAATTAGCATGAAGTCGCCTTTCAAAAATCCTTATAATTAAACCACTGCTTGCAAAGCAAGCAATGAATTGCCTTACGGCGTGAATTGACCTAACGGTCATGAATTGCTTTACGGCATGAATTGCGCCTTACGGCACATTGTGGTAGCAATTCAATTCATGGAGCGAAGCGAGAAATCAAGGCGAAGCCAAATCATGACGGTAACGCCGTCAATTCATATTTTAGGAGTATTGAATGTCTGAAAATCAATTGGTTTCGTTATCAAAAGAATTCGCAGTTGACATTATTAACACTTGTGATATCATAAAAGAGAGAAAGAAGGCTTCTTCAATAATAAGTCAATTGCTTCGTAGCGGTACGAGTATCGGTGCAAATATACATGAAGCAAACTATGCTTCAAGTAAGGCTGATTTTATAAATAAGTTTCAAATCGCATTAAAAGAGTGTTATGAAACAGATTATTGGCTTGATATATTTCATGATTCAAAAATAGTAACGGACGAAGAACATAAAGAATTATTCTCTAAATGCAGTAAAATCAGGAAGTTGTTAATAGCATCTATCACAACGGCAAAGAAAAATTCTTAAATCATAGAACAAAATTAAGACGCTATGCTTGCAATGCAAGCAATGAATTGCCTTACGGCACGTTGTGGTAGCAATTCAAATCATGGAGCGAAGCGAGAAATCAAGGCGAAGCCAAATCATGACGGTAACGCCGTCAATTCATTCGTTAAGACGTTTTGTACGAGTGATAATAAATATCAAACTCTCGCCATATCAAAATGCTTGCATAGCAAGCAATGAATTGCAACCTACGGTTGCATGAATTGACCTGACGGTCATGAATTGCCTTCCATCATGAATTGCGCCTAACGGCACATTGTGGTAGCAATTCAAATCGTGGTAGCAATTCAAATCATGGAGCGAAGCGAGAAATCAAGGCGAAGCCAAATCATGACGGTAACGCCGTCAATTCATCTATTAAGGATTTGTGCAAGCAATGAATTGCACCTAAATGCTTGCGTGAATTGCCTAACGGTCATATCAAAAGGAGTTATTATGCGTAAAAAATCAATATTAGTGATATTATTAGTTATCGTTTTGGCTTTCGCAACCCTTTCTTTTAGTGGTTGCGATATTTTCTCTAAAATATTCGGATCGAATTCGGGATCAAAGGATACTAAAATAAAATTGAGTACGCCCAAAAACTTGACCGTAAACGAGACGACTATAACTTGGTCGGAAGTCGAAAACGCGGACGCATACGAGATAGTTTTTACAAAACCCGACGGCAAGGGCAGTGGATATAAGGTAGACGGGACAACCTTTAATTACGGTAACAACGTTTACGGCGAATATTCGATACAAGTTAGAGCCACTTCGGAAAACGATAAATATACTTCTTCCGATTATTGCGCGGAAGTCAACGCGACGTTGTACTATCGTTTGAACGTACAAGAAAGTGACGTAAGCCACAGCGTTTTGTACGGCGAATTGACCGTTGACGTCAAGCCTATCGAACACGCAACTTCTTACGAGATCTCTTATAAAAAAGGTGCGGGCGAGTGGAATACCGAAACGTTTACCACTCCGACCATTACGTTAGAAAACTACGAAAAGACGACGTCTTATTATTTCCGCATCAAGGCAAAAGGTGAAGGTTACTTTATTTCGGGAGACGTATTCGAGTATATCGTGAACGCTCAAGCCGATTTTAGTTTTGCGAAAGACGAAGAGTACGATATAGCGTCGGGTAGCGGTTTCTCTTTTGACGTAGAAAACGCTCAAAGAATAAAATACGACGATATCTTTTTGAGTGCCGATCAAGTTTCCGTAAACCAAGAGTCCGTCGAAATTTCCTACGACTTTTTAAGCGACGCTTCTTTGGGCGAACATCAAATAGCGATATTTGACGAAAGTTCGGTATATTGCTATATTTTGAATATTATCGACACAAGACCCCCCGAATTTAGTTATGCTTCTTCCTACGTCAAGGACGGAGAAGATTTCGTCATCGGTCTCGAAATATATAATAACCAATTCTCGCAACTCACCAAAGGCGGTAATACGTTATCGAGCGCGTTTTACGGTTATTATTACGACCACTTTACTTTCTACGCTTCCTATCTCGACAGTTTGGCGGAAGGAACGCACTCGTTTGGTTTCGAGTTTATACAAAACGAAAGGAAATTGACCCGTATGTTCTCGGTAGTCGTAGAAGTAAAAGCGGCGGAATTAAATCAAAATAAATATACTTTCACGGGATTAAACGATTTGACGGTGGATATATCCACTCACGGCGACAGAGTTACTTCTGTCAAAGCCGGAAACGATTATTTGAGTTCGAGCGATTACGAAAGCGGTAAAAACTCGTTGATCATTTATTCTTCTTTTCTTTCGGGACACAGCGCTACCGCTTACGTAGTAAATACGCAAAAAACGAGTTTAGGGTTTACCGTAAACTATGCGTTGAACGGGTTCATTCCCCAATCGGAAAGTTACGACTACGATAAAAATACCAACGCCGACAAACCGATAGAAGGAGTATTGCACAACAATACGTTTATAGTGTACGGCAACGGTATTACAACGTCCGACTTCGGCGTAAATTCAAGCGGACAGTTGACTTTAGCAAAAGCATATCTTAACGGACTAAACGAAGGCAATTATACCTTTATGGTCGAGTGCGAAGGCGTTTATTCTTATTTTGACGTTTACGTACACGACACGGGCGCGGTACCGCAAAACGTCAAATTCAATTTCGATATAGATACGTCGGTTTACGTAACGTTTGCGTGCGACTGCGGTAAAGACGACCACACTTATTCCATAGACGGCGGCGCTTATAAATATTGCTCAAGAAAACAAAAATTGGATTCGTTTAGTCGTACAGTGGATCACACCTTGACCGTAAAATGTTTATCCAACGATACGTCTTCAACCTACTCGTATGCAAGAGTCAACGACGAAGGGTTCTCTTATATGCAAAAGAGAATAACCGCTCTTGGCGAAAGTCAAGATAAGTTTGTGGATTCGGTCGAAGAATTGGCGTTCGTTCTTAAATACTTGGCTTACGGAGGGGACGGATTGACGGTAGATTCGTCGGCGCCTTACGGAAAGAGTACCGTAAACGTTTACGTAAGCGATAAATTCTTGGATTATATACAAGACAACGACGACTATTTTAAAGACGCACTCGAACTGTCGGGCGCGACCGGCGTTTCCTGCGGGTTGAACGGCAAAGGTAACGAGTTTACCTTGACCGCCACGTTCTCTTCTCGTCCCGAAGCGCAAGACAAAGCGGGTACCGCAAAGGCGACTTTGACGGATACGAGAACATTTTTGAGTGCGGGTAGTAGAAGTTCCGCGTTTACGGGATTTGCGATAAACGATTATACCGTTACCGAAGAGATAATGCTCGAGTCCGAACTTGACGATCTACCCATAGGCGTTAGACCCGTTTTCTCGTCGGATAGTCAAGCAAAGAGTGTATACGAAGCCGCTTTGAATATTTGTCGCACCTATATTTCGGACGATATGACCGACGTGGAAAAATTGATGACGATGTATCATTGGTTGGCTACCAATATCACTTACGATAATAACGCGCTTTTGTTGTTCGAAGTGTCCGCAAACGCTTCGTCCACAAATTCGGTGGCGACTTTCAAGAGTTTCCTAAATAGTTTTATCGAAACCTATCCCGCTCTCGAAGATATTTTATCGCCTTTGAGAAATTATTCGACGATGGACGAGATACGCTCTTATATGCAAGCAAGATTAAATTCTTTAAGATCCTTTAAGTTGTCGGGCGCTTTGTTAGACAACGTTGCCGTTTGCGACGGTATATCGAGCGCGTTCAAGTTGTTCTGCTTGATAGAAGGTATACCTTGCGTTAAAGTGTCGGGCCTAGGGATCACGGCAAGCGGATCCGAAGCGCACGCTTGGGACAAGGTTTATTTGCAAGGCAAATGGTATATAGTAGACCCCACTTGGGCAAGACTTAACGATACGACGTCAAACCGTTATTTCGTCAACCACACCTATTTCCTTATCCCCGAAGAAGACGCTATCGCTTCTCACGTGGAAAACGTGAGCGTTTACGGTCAAACTGCCTTGGTGGACGTAGTGGCGACGGGTTCTTACGATATTTATTCGAGCGAATATATGAGTATTACGATACTTGGCAAATCTTACGATATGAGAGCGGAAAGCGAATCCGAATTTTTCTCAACGGTCAAGGCTTTTAAATTTACCGACGAGAAGATACTCGAATTTAAATTGGATTTCGATTACGAAAGTCTTTCCGATTTGATAAAGGACGCCAATATCACTTGCAGTTATTACCCGATAGACGGCGGCGTTTTGATAATACTTAACTAAAGATGGCAAAGATAACCTTTCAAAACAACTATACCACGGGCGGGATCGAAGATCTTAAAATACTCGACGACGTTAATAATTTTAGATGGGTAAGAGGCAGTTTCGGCATTTTGCTCGGTATGAATTATTTGGACTCGAAAAAGGAAGAAGAGTCCCGTTCGGTTTTGGTATATAAATATTTTAACGACTTGGAAGTTACGGTCGAAAGACAGTCGGACGGCGACGACTTGCGAGAGATATACTCGTTTGTCAACAAATCTCAAAAAGATATAGATTTGTCCCAAGACGAATACGGCGTGCTTTTGTCGTTTGCCGACGGGGGGGATATCCCTATAGTCGCCGTAAATCGTCGCGCATATTCTCGCGTTTTTAAAACTTCGGACTATTTTTGCGTTTATAACTCTCGCACGGGTTCTCAAGAAGACGGCGTCGGCTTGGCTTTGACCGACGGTGTTTTAGGTGAATATAAGGCAACCAAATACTCTTTAAGAGCGGTTACCGAACATACTATCGGTTTGCCTAAACTCACTCTTAAACCCGAAGAAAGTATATCTTTTTCTTGGAAGATTTTTTATTTTGAAAATTTGCAAGACTTCGAGAAAAAGGTAAGAGAGTGCAAAAAAGAGTATCTTTTAAACGAAAAAGACCGTTTAGAAACTAAATTAAAAGACGATACCGCACGAGAAAATTCGGATTTGACGATAAATGAAAACACTTCCCCCGAAAACGATCAAGTAGTTAGCGACGCTTTAACCTTTGATAGTTTTAACGAACGAATAGACGCGGTAACTCGTCAAATATCTTCGTTCTATTCAAATAACGCCGTTTTTACGGATAAAGATACGGACGAGTTAAACGATAATTTTGCAAAACAAAAACTTTGTATAATTCAAGAGAACGGCGTTAGGTCGTTTTTACCTATCGTCGAACAAGATTTGATATTTGACCTGTCTTCATTGACACAAGACGACAAAAAGTCGTTGGCAAAAAAGTTGAAAGGACAAAAATCTCTCGTTTTAAAAGGCGTTCTATCGTCAAGCGACGCTCTTTCCGAGAGTATAAGAAAAAGGGCGTTAAAGGCTGTAAAATCGCCTAAAACGATAACCGAATTTAACGTACTGTCAAGGTATTCTATTTTGAAAACGGCGTCCGCCCTTGATCCGACTTTTTCCGACCCTTTATCGACTCTTACCCCGCTATTTACGGCAATTACGCGTTTTCCCGATTTGTTTTAAAAAGAATAAGACGATAAAGGAATAATTATAGCCATTGCTAACGCAAGTTTTTTTGTCGAAAATAGTATTTTTATCTTATCGTCGCAGACGTAGTCCACGACCGTGGTCGTGTCAAAACGAGCGAAGCGGGGTTGCACCCTTTCGCCCGATTATGGGCGAAGGAAAGGGGGATTGTCTACGCACAAAGTAGGCAATCTTTGATTGACTACGACTGCGGAGAGGGGGTTTTTAGACTTTTGTTATTGTAATAAACCAAATTTATTTTACAATGACTGTAAAATCTAAACAAAAATAATAAACCATAATCATTTTTTTTAAAAACCCCCATTCCCACGTCGGACGCCATTTTGTCGTCCTTTGGTGGCAATCAAGCCCCCTTTCCCGTCGCTTCGCGACAAGGGTGTAATCCCGCTTCGCTCGTTTGGACACGACTATAGTCGTGGACTACGTCTTCGACGATAAAAGAGATGTTTCGACTACGCTAAGCTTGCTCAACATGACGAATAACAAAGTGCGAAAGTATCTTCTATCCCCCTTTTTTCTCGTTCAATATCCCGCCGACTTTATTCATCATAGTCCTTTTATGTTCGCTTAAAGAGTGGACGTATCTCGATAAAGTTACAGTCGGTGATCTATGTCCCAATATCTCGGATAGAGTTTTTACGTCCATACCGCACTCTAAAGATCTTGTGGCAAAAGTATGCCTTATAGCGTGAAACCCTTTTCGGGGGATATTGAGTTTGCGTTGTAAATATTCAAAAGTTTTTTGATAAGAGCGTATCGATACGGGTTTACCTTTATAAGATACGACGTAAGGGGACGGGCTTATCTTTTTATACCGTTTTATAAGGTCGGTCAACTGTTTCGGAAAAGGAAATTCCCTTTGCGACGCCGTTGTTTTAGGCGTGTCTTCTATTCTTATCCACTTGTCTTCGGAGCGTTTGACGTAATAACAAGTTTTGTTTATATTTATGGTTTTATCCTTTAAGTTTATATCTTCCCACTTTAAAGCAAGCAGTTCCCCTATCCTTAATCCCGTGTAAAAACAAAGTAAAATACCAAATTTTTTGGGGTCGTCTTTGGAGAGTATGTAGTTTTCTATTTTTCTTTGTTCGGCTAACGTAAAACAAGATACCGATTTTTCCTTATTTTTAGGTCGTCTTATTTTTGACGCAACGTCCGTTTTTATATAATCCAATTCGTATGCCGTTTTTAACGACGTTTTTAATACGCTTATTATCAAATTGACCGAGTTTGCGGATAACTGTCCGCCTTTTAGATTGCCTTCTTTTAAACTTTTGCTTATAAACGTTTGCAATATCTTCGGGGACAGTTCGTCAAGGTCGTAGTTGCCGAGACAGGGGTTCAAATGCTTGTCCGCAACCGACTTGTAAATTAAAAACGTCCTTAATTTTACCGAGTGTTCCACGTAGTTTTCCAACCACTCTTTTATCCAATTTTCGTAATTCATATATAAACCTCCTTGGCGTTTTATTAACTGTAACATATTTTGATATTGCCGTCCGCTTGCGATGGTAAGTCGTTTATTGCTTGAACTTTTTAAAAATAGGTATAATTTTCGCTCGTTCGGTCGATCATCAATTAGGAGACGAATATGGAAATAAGAACTATAAGATCGGGGGATAGACCCGGGTACGGGGAATACAGGTGTTCTAAATGCGGTAGCATAGTAACCATTGGCGAAGAAGGTTTTTTGCCCGTTTGTCCCCGATGTCAAAACACGTTTTTTAGCGTTTTTTGAGCATTTTTAAAGTCGTAGTTTTTCGTTGCTTCGATCCTTCGTTTTGACGGATATTTTTATTAACTTATTTAAACGTTTGAAAGATAGCGTCGGGTGTGGTATAATCAAGTTATCATCTTTTGGAGTGTGTAGATTATGCCCGCTATCGGAAAATTATTGTTAAAAAACTTGTCGGACGGAAGTGAAAGTAAAGGTTTTATGTTGTTGATAACCTACAACTTACACAAAGGGGATAAACCCTATTCGCAAGCGTTGTTGTCCGACGGCAAAGACACCGTTTTTGCTTTGGATAACAAACTCGACGAGCCTAACCATAAATATCCCGAAGGTAACGCAAAAAAGGTCGTTTACGTCAAATTAAAAAGAGACGGCGACGCTTATAGTATAGAAAATATCTTGCCCGCCGACGAGCCTTCTCTTTCGGGCAGTTGTAATTTGACGGTCGCGGACTTCGTATATCAAGAGAGCCAACCCGAAAAACAAAAACAAAAGCCCGAAGCAATTTCAAGTTTAGCGATGAACGAAAGGACGGAATTAAACGTTTTGGTTACCGCCGTAACGGCAAAACGCGGTACCGTAAAGCCCTTTATCGAAGTATCTTTAAGCGACGGCAAAACTACTATAAACGCAAAAGACTTTAACAATAAAACCGAAGATTATCAAATCGGCAAGGTAATAAACGCCGAGATTCGTTTGGATAAATACGGTTATTCTATCGAAAAATTCTCTTTGACGGATATAAGCCCCGACGCTTACGTAAAACATCCGCCCGTAAAGGAAGAAGATATGTACGACTATATCGTCGAAGTGTTACAAGAACTTGCGGATAGAAAAGGGGAACGCTCTATTGCCAATTTGGGCTTGTATTTGTACGAGCAAAACAAGGAAAAACTACTCTATTGGTCGGCTTCGAAGAGTATGCACCACGATCTTTTGGGCGGTCTTTTGTATCATACGTACAGAATGCTTAATTTGGCGGAAAGGATGTTGGAAGTCTACACCAATTTAAACGAAGAATTGTTGCTTACAGCCGTGGCTATACACGATATAGGTAAACTTAAAGAACTTAATACCGACAACTTGGGTATTGCGACTTATACCAACTTGGGCAACTTGCTAGGTCATACCGTCATCGGTATAGAAATGATAGACCAAGCCGCGCAAAAGGGTGATTACGACCAAGAAATGGTCACGTTGTTAAAGCATTGTATAGGCGCGCACCACGGCAAATTGGAATTTAACGCGGTGGTTTTACCTAAAATCGAAGAAGCCTTCTTTTTGCATATAATCGACTACACCGATTCAAGAGCGTATATGTTCGAGTCCGCTTATATGAATATAGAGAGCGGTAAATCGGGCGAAAAGAAAGACGTAGGATTAGAAGCCGTTATATATAAACCGACTTTCACTCAAGAAGACTGATCTTTTAAGTTTAAAAGTCTTTTAACTATCATAAATCCATTTTTTTAACTGCGGAAAATATCTCGTACGCTAAACGCATACGGTAATTTTCGTCTAACAATAACGCTTCGTCTTGGGGGTTTGAGAAAAATCCGCACTCTATTAGAGCGGACGGACACTCGGCGTTTGCCAAAATGTAATAGTCCCCCCATAACGCTTGATAGTTTCTGCCTATCTCGGGATAATTAAGGGCGGAGTTTATCTCTTTTTGGATTTGTTCCGCCAACTTTTCGTCCGTCTTTTTGCCGTAAAATACTTGTATTCCGCGTCTTGACGACGACGTATAATAATTGACGTGCAAGGAAATCAAAAGTTTAGGATTCGCTCGGTTTATTATGCGTATCCTTGCTTGCATATCTTCTTGTTTTCTCGTCGACGACGTTAGCGCGACGTCGGCGGTTCTCGTCAAGATAACTTTTTTGCCGTCGCTTTCAAAATACCCCTTTAAGAGTTTTGCTATTTCCAAATTTACGGTGGCTTCGCTAACGCCCGAAGTTACGCCTTTTACGCCCCCGTCGTATCCGCCGTGTCCGGGATCTATGACGACGGTCTCTTTTTGTATCTCGTTTAAAGCAAGCGACGTAACGACGGGTAGGGTCACACCCATTATGCAAAAAACCACCGCTAAGAACAAATATATTTTTTTAAAAACCACAAACATTTTCTTCCCTCGACATTTTTAGAATTGATTATGCATTTTAAGAACCGTTTTTGCCAAAAAACCTTAAAATACGCGATTTTTAAGAAAAAAATTATGCATAAAATGAATATTCACCAACTTATCCACAGAGTTATCCACAATTTTTAACTTTTTTTCTTTAAAACCGTTTATTATTTTTAGCCTATATATTATACGTAAAGCCATTTAAAATAGAACGGTTATATACCTTGATTGCCAATATTTACCTATATTTACGTCCAACTTTACAAATAAAAGAATATTTGGTATAATATTAAATATTATTGCGGTCGACGTAAAAGTCGACGCGATAAATATTTATGCGAAAGTATTATGAAAAACGAAAATAGAGAGGCTAATAAAGCCGAGATAAAAGAACTTATAAACGCGGAAGACGAAAACTTTGATTCCAAAGTGGACGAATCCGTCAGAAACGAAAACCGTAAATTATACGCGTTGATATTTATAATAGTTTTCGGTATTCTCGCTGTATTGATGTTAGGCGGGATTTTGAGTATTTACAACGCGGCAAGCCAAGTAAACGAGTATTTCGGGTACGCGGTTTTAGGCGTAATGTTGATACTTATGTTTTTGTTACTTGGGATACCGTCTATAAAAATATTCTTTTTGCCTTATTACAGTTTGGGCAAGGACGGTAAGCCTTCGGCGGTAAAAAGAGCCAACAATAACCGCATAATCAAAAAAGTATCCACTAATTTGGTCGCCTATCACGGCAAGGAGCAAGGCGGATACGTTAACGAAGAAAATATCCAAAAATTGGCTACCGCTTTGTATAAAGGCAAAAACGTAGATATACATAACGCGTTAAAAGAAGTTTACGATACCGACGTAAATAGAAAAGTACGCTCTTTAATACTTAAAAGCGCGTGCAAATCTTTTTGCTACACAGCGGTTTCTCAAAACGATAAAATAGACGCTATAAGCGTTTTGTTTATCAATATCCGTATGATAAAAAGCATTTTGTACGCATACGGCACAAGACCGAGTATGTATAAACTCGTCAAGATATATTTAAGGGTCATTATCGGCTCGTTGGTAGCGTACGGTATGCAAAACGTAAGCGTAAGCAACATTTTGACAAAGTTCGTAAAAGCGACTGCAAATATGGTTCCCGCCGTCGGTATGCTTATAGATTCGGCGGTACAAGGTGCGACGAGCGCCATACTTACCTTGATAATAGGTTATAAGACTAAAGCGTATGTTTACGGGGAATTTAATATGGCGGTCAAGGACGAGTACGAATATAACGCTTCTCAAATCGCGGATAGAGAACTTGCTCAAGCCATAGGCGAATATAATCAAAGCAAGGATCTTTTGCAAGAAAAAGCGACCACCGCCAAGAAAAGTATCGAAGAGACCAAAAAGACTTATCCCGGTATAGTTACGGTAAAGCAAGAAGAGATCGCGCCCGATCTTACGCCTGCGCAAAGAAAGGTCAAGGAACTTGCCGAGTCTAAAGAAAAGGAACTTGCCGATCGCGATCTAAAACTCTTGATGACAACGGGTAAAAAGATGAAGAATAATTCTTCCAAAAAGAAAGAGTTGAACGGGATAAAAGGCAATAGACCAAAGGACATTTTTAATTGGACTCTCGGTAAAAGAAAACTTGAAGAACCCGAAGACGAAGTCGCTACGGACGAAGTTGAGATAAAGTCCGTAGACATTCCCAAAAATAAAAAGGACGTGCCACTCGTTCCCGAAGACGAAGAATTACCGCCCGAGATCCCCAAAAAGAGACGTAGAAAAAGCAAATAGAAATGTACGCTAACTATTTTGTAGACAAACTAAAAACCAATTCGGTCAATTTCGCCTTGTTCGCCTTAGGCGTAGCCGTCGGTTTGCTTGCGGTACTTTTGATCTACAAAATAGCGACCGCAGTAAAAAAGAAAAGCACCCCCAAAATAAAAAAATACCTTTACGTTCCGCAAGAAGAAGACCAAGCGTTGATAAAGGCGAGAGACGATATAAAAAAATTAAACACGGGGGTAAGTCCCAACGAGTTTATTTCTTCGGCAATAATGGTTTTGGTAGAGTTGGTGGACGATATATCCAAAGAATATACCGGAAGTACCCGAGACGTAACTTTGGAAGTATTGGACGCTAACGGACAAAAGCGGTTTTCTTTGAGATTGGATACCGATTTTACATTGGAAAACGCGGTCGTTTTTGTGGAAAACGTCGCAACGCTTGTCGAAACCGCCGCTTTAAAAATAACCGATAAATACGCTATTGCTCTTAACCCGATTTTAAAAAGTTTGGATCTTGGCAACGACTTCCGAAGCGTTACCGTTAAGAACGCTTTGATGTTTTTAAAGGAAAATACCGAAAAGGCGACCAAGAAACTCGAAAAAGAAGAAGCGAAACGCAAAAAGAAGGAAACTCGGGAAAAACGTAATTTAAAAAATCTTTTCAAACACAAAAAAGAAATAAAAGAAAATATAAAAGACGGTATCAAGACGGTAACCGAAGAAGAAAAACAAAAATCTTACGTAAAGATACTGAATTCGGTCATCGGTACCGTTTTTACGTCGGTTTTGCCCGACCTTGCGGACAACGTACGCAAGTTATACGGGGACGGGTATAAATCATGATAGGGCTTACGTTATCTTTGGCAACGAGAATATTATCCGCAGTCGGCTCGGCGCTCGGCGGGATAGTTTTGGGGCTTATTATAGGCGCTTGGGTATTGATCGTTATTTTGCGTCGCCGTATCCGAAACGCTTTTGCGGACAACTCTATAAAAATAGACGACGAAGACGAGCGCAAGACTATACATCGCTACGTTAAAAATTGCGAAGACTCTTTGACTAAAACCATAAAGAGAAAGACCAAAGAAAAAAACTCGACGTTTTTTATCAAAAGCATAGTAGAGCGGATAAAAGCCAAGAAAAACGCCGAATTGCCCGTCGTTCCGCCCGACGAAGAAACGCCTGAAGAAGAAGTTCAAAATATCACTTTCGAGAGCAAAGACTGGTATCCCGTCTATTTGATGTTGCACAACATTGGGGTGTACTATAAAGGGGAAGATCCTTTGTCTTTTTTGGAAATTACCGAAAAAGAATTGTTTGAGATCGTCCGCAAAACCACGAGATCTATAAATAGAATATTCGAAGTCGTCAAGATAGACGCCTTAAAACAAGTCAAGTGCTATACTTTGATGGAAACTTTAAATATGATAATGTCGATATATCAACCTTTGTCCAAAAAAGGGATAATCAATGCGTTAAAATATTCTTCTCAAGTGTACACCGACGTTATGAGAGTCAAAAGCGCGTTTTCCATAAACCCGTTTTATTATATTCGCAGATTTATAAAGAAAAAAGTTACTTTAGAGATAACGTTAGAGTGTATAAAATGCGCCGTCGAAACCGTCGCCTTCCAGATTTTAGAGTTATACAAAGGCAACGCTTAACTATTAAATAGTATAATAAATGTTATTGTAGATAGAATTGATTTGCGCCGTCTTAAACCCTTGTTATAGTTTTAATAACAAATTTAATTTAAAAAAGATTGCAATAAAATCAAATGCGTGATATAATCAAGAAAACAATCTAAGGAGATTTATGTTATGGCAAGAGTTATCAATGCAGAAGAATGTCTTTCTTGTGGTTCCTGTTCCAATGAGTGCCCCGTTGGCGCTATAAGCCAAGGCGACGCATCTTACGTTATCGACGCAGACGCTTGTATCGATTGCGGCGCTTGCGAAGCGACCTGCCCCGTTGGAGCTATAAGCGAGAAATAATTTTTTAACTTAAACTAAAAGGGACGCGGACTACGCGTCCTTTTTAGTTTGTAATTTAGTTTGTAATTTAGTTTGTTTTTTCAAATAAACTCGTTTTAAAAAAATATCGTAAGCGTAAACGAATAAACTATACGGCAAAAAACGATCTTTGGTTGATTTAAAACGAAGGGATAAAATAAGTATCAATTTTATTACGACTATTGAAATTTTGTTTTTATAATTATATAATTTATATATGTTATTTAGATGGCAAGAGATTTTTGTCGTCGGCGAAGTTTCGCAAAGGAGTTAATTATGGAAAAGGATAGACTAAAAAGCCCTTTGTTTTTTGATCCCAACAGAGTTTACAGAGTTTATTTGGGCGGAAAAGGTTTTAGCGGATTTTTGCCCAACGCCGAAGACGGTATTTTCCCCGAAGAGTGGGTGGCAAGCAAAGTCAAAGCCATAAACCCCGTTTATTTCGGCAAAAGAGACGGGGTCTCGGTAGTTAAAGACAGCGGGGAATTTTTGGACGATCTTTTATCCGAGTATCCCGACCAAATGCTTGGCGGAAGAAAATACGACTGCTTGGTAAAATTTTTGGATAGCGCTATCCGTTTGCCCGTACAAGTACACCCGACTCGTGAGTTTTCCAAAAAGCATTTTAACAGCGAATACGGCAAGACCGAAGCATGGCTCGTGATCGCCACGAGACCCGACGCAAAATTGTATTTTGGATTTAATAAACAAATAACCAAGCAAGAACTGTCCGACTTGGAAGATCGAAGCGAGACCGAAAAGGACGTAATGCAGTCCATACTTTGCGAAGTCAGTCCCAAAGTCGGGGACGTCTATTTGATAACCGCGGGACTTATCCACGCAATAGGTCAAGGCTGTACGGTTATAGAAATACAAGAACCCACCGATTTTACCATACAACCCGAAAGGTGGTGCGGAGATTATCATATAAGCGAAAACGAAGAGTATATCGGGCTTGACAAATCAACTGCGCTCGATTGTTTCGATTATTCGTTGATAGGCGAAAAAGCGCTTTCTCAAGCAAAGAAAACGCCCAAAACCATTTACGAAAAAGACGGGGTCAAAAAGGAATCTTTGATAAGTTATCAAGATACCCCTTGTTTTGCGCTTAATCGTTATACGCTTAAAAACGCGTCCGTTTCCGTTCCTTACGCACCGTCCGTTTGGATAGTCGTCGACGGCAAAGGTAAGGTAGACGGCAAAGATATTCAAAAAGGGGACTATTTCTTCGTTCCTTACGCCGCCGAAGGCGTCGAGATCTCGGGCGACGCTATCTTGGTAGAGTGCCTACCTTCTTTACAATAATTATGATACTTTCCATCGGTGAGATTTTAGCGGATATATTCTTCGACCAAAACGACGGCAAAATGACCGCCAAACTCGGCGGAGCGCCTTTTAATATGGCTGTCTCGGCTTCGAGATCGGGGGCAAAGGTCTCTTTTTTGGGAAGAGTCGGCGCCGACCCTTTGGGCAAATGGTTGATAGCGGAAGCAAAAAAATACGGGCTTGACTCTTTAAACGTACAAGAAGACCCTTTGCACGACACGACGATCGCGATGGTTACCGTCAAGGACGGAGAAAGAGATTTTCAGTTTTTAAGAAAGTTTTCGGCGGACTATTATTTAGACGTAAAAAAAGACGACGTAAAAGCGGATATAGTCCACGTCGGCTCTTTGATGTTGAGCGAAAAGCGTGGGGTCAAAACCGCAAATGCAATTTTCGATTATGCCCGAAACGCGGGGATATTGACAAGTTTTGACGTAAACTACCGTAGCGATATTTTCCCGACCGCAAAACAAGCCGTAGATGCATATAAGCCTTTTATAGAGCGAGCAAATATTCTAAAATTCAGCGAAGAAGAGATAACGCTTTTTACGGGACTGTCCCCCCAAGAAGGGATAAAAACTTTTAAAAACAAGTTAGTATGCGTAACATTAGGGGAAAACGGCTCTATAGCCTATAAAGACGGCGTTTTGGTAAGTTGCCCCACGAATAAAGTAAAACCCGTTGACACGACGGGGGCGGGAGACGCTTTTTACGGCGCGTTCGTCGCCGGTGTAGATAAAATAGGGTACGATGATCTTACCAAAGACTCGATTTACCAAATACTGAAAGACGCCAACGAAAAAGGCGCCAAAGCCACTACCTTCGTAGGAGCGATAAGATTATGATAGAGCAAATAATATTCCATCCGATACATTTAAAAAGGCTATCGACTATCCGTTCCAAGATATACACGACCGTATCTAAATTGTCGGTGGAATATCTTCCGTCAAAAGAACCTATCCCTGGAGCCGCGCTTGAAAAGTATACGTTTTTACCGTTTAAAGTCGGCAAAGTGTGGACTAAAGATAATTTCGGTTGCGCTTGGTTTAGGTTTAAAGGAGAGATACCGCCTTGCGCTCAAGGTAAAAAAACAGTGGCGTTAGTTAAACTTTGCGGGGAAGGGGAAGTTTATCAAGACGGAGAAGCCAAGCAAGGTTTGACTCAAATTTTATCCACGATAGACGCGGGCGCGTCGCTTATGGGTAAACAGGTCTATCCTTTATCAAATCACGCGGTATCGGGCGAAAAAGTCGATTTTTTGGTGGACGCGGGGCATAACGGTATAAACGGAGCGTTTATATATGACCCTATTCTTTTAAGGGCGGATATAGCCACCGTCGACAAAGACGTTTACGACTATTATTACGACTATAACTGTCTTTTGTTGACCTTGTGTTCGATAAAGGACAACGAGTTGCTCGACAAGTCGAAATTTGACGTGATCGACAAATCTTTAAGTCAAAGTTTTAAACTTTTCAAAAAGAAAAAAGTAAAAGAAGCAAGGGCGATCTTATCCCCTATATTCGAAAAAAGATCTAAAGGGCAAGTTTTATATACCGCCGTCGGACACGGACATTTGGATCTTGCTTGGCGTTGGCCGATAAGAGAGAGCCGTAGAAAGGCTATCCGCACTTTTTCCAATGCGATAAGTTTTGCCGAAGTTTACCCCGATTACGTTTTCGGCGCAAGTCAAGCGCAAATGTTCGAGTGGGTAAAAGAAGACGACCCCGTGTTATATGAAAAAATAAAGAAAGCGGTAAAAGACGGCAAAATAGAAGTTCAAGGTTGTATGTGGACCGAGTGCGACTGCAATATGAGCGGCGGGGAAAGCATAATAAGGCAGTTTTTGTACGGCGAAGAATTTTTTGCAAGAGAATTTGGCGTAACGTCTAACGTCGCTTGGTTGCCCGACATTTTCGGGTTTACTTCGACCATACCGCAAATAATAAACGGGGTGGGCAAAAAGTATTTTATGACTATTAAGTTAAATTGGAACAAATTTAACGCCTTCCCTTATCAATCTTTTAATTGGATAGCGCCCGACGGCAGTTCGGTTTTGGCACACATGCCCCCCGAAGGTACTTACGCTTGCTCGGCAAGTCCTTTGGCATTTGTTAAAGCGGACAAACGCAACAAACACAAGGACGCAAAACACGCCCTTTTGGTGTACGGAGTAAGCGACGGCGGCGGCGGACCCGGGGAAGGGCATTTGGAAATGCTCAAAAGAGCGGGGTTCGAAGGTACGCCGAGAGCAAAGGCGGGCAAGTCGGAAGAAGTCTTCGACCAACTTGCAAAAGCACAATTGCCTTCGTATAAAGGGGAATTATACTTGGAAAAGCACCAAGGTACTTTGACTTCGCAAGCGTTAAACAAGTATTATAATCGCTTGTGCGAAAGCAAATTGCATACTTTGGAGTGGCTCGAAACGTTGACCTATCCCGCGGCGGATAAGGAAAAAATATGGAAGATAGTTTTGTTAAACCAATTCCACGATATTTTACCGGGATCGGGTATTTCTCGAGTACATAAAGAAAGCGTTTTGGCGTATCGAGAAGCCGAAAAAATGCTTGACAAAGAGATAGCCGAAAGGTTAAACGCTCTATCTTCGGGAAAACGGCTTACCGCCGTAAACCCCTCCCCTTTTGAAAATAGCGGGATAGTCGACGTAGACGGTATTTGTTACCGTTACGATATACCCGCGTATAGTAGCGGCGAGTTAAAAAAATATTCGCCCAACGTAAAAGCGGACGATAAAAAGATTTCAAACGAATATTTCGTCGTCGTAGCCGACAAAAGCGGAAAGATAAGCGTTTTAGATAAAAATGAAAACGAGATTTGCGACGGCTATTTACGTTTGTATAAAGACCCCAAGACTCATTACGACGCTTGGGATATAAACTATAAATATCTTAAATACGCCCCTAAGACTTTAAAGCCGACTTTGATAAAAGCGGGACTTGACGTTACGTCTTCGTATATCGAGTTAAAATATACTTTCGGGAAGTCTTTAGCGACCTTAAGGGTATATCTTCAAGATTCGGGTTTGGTAAACTTTGAACTAAAAGTGGATTGGAAGGAAGATCACAAAATGTTAAGATTTGACTGCTATCCTAAAAATTACTCGGATCAAGCCGAATTTGACGTGCAGTTCGGCGCGTATTCACGCTCTACCAAAATTCAAACGGATATAGAAAAGGCTCAACTTGAAGTTTGCGGCCATAAGTACGCTTTGGTCGGGAACGAAAAAGGCTATACCGCAATACTTACCAAGTCAAAATACGGATATAGGGTAAAGGACGGACTAATGAGTTTGAACTTGCTAAAAGCCCCTAAATTTCCCGATAAAGAGTGCGATATGCACGAGCATGATATAGTCTTTGCAATACTCTTTACAAAGGACAAAAAAGAGATAGTCAAGGCCGCTTACAATTACAATTATCCGGTTTTGATAACGCAAAACCAAATAGACGTCCAAAACTCGATACGCTTGCCCGATAATTTGATTTTGGAAACCGTAAAACCCGCCGAAGACGGCACGGGCAATATTTTGCGTATATACGAAAGATACGGCGTTCCCGCCAAAGCGGACGTTGACGGGATCATCGCTCAAACGGATATGTTGGAGCGTCCCAAACAAGCGGATCCCGCCTTTAAACCTTACGAGATAAAAACCTTTTTGGTCAAAAAATGATGATATCTTTTTAAAATGAATTGCAACCTAACGGTTGCGTGAATTGACCTAACTGTCATGAATTGCCCTACGGCATGAATTGTGCCTTACGGCACATTGTGGTTGCAATTCAATTCACGGAGAGTAGCGAGAAATCATGGCGAAGCCAAATCATGACGGTAACGTAATTACGTATATAAATGATCCGTCATCCTGAGCGAAGTCGAAGGATCTTTATCCATATAAAAAAGATGTTTCGACGGCGCTACGCTTGCTCAACATGACGATAAAGCAAGTACGAAATTATTATCTATAATTATAGCTATTGCTATCGCAATTCTTTTCTATCGAAAAGAGTATCCTTTCGGATACGGCTATAATTCACCGCACTGCACTCGGCAAAAATATACAAGTGCATTTTTGCTTTCGTTTGTGCTTCATCCTGAGCGAAGTCGAAGGATCTTTATCCTTTAAAGCGTTAGCGTTTGCACCCTTTCGGCTATTTTAATAGACGAAGGAAAGGGGGATTGTCTGCGCACAAAGTAGGCAATCGTATTATAAGCCCGACAAAACGTAGCACGTTTTGTCGGAGACGAATATGTTCTCTAAAAAACGCAGTCCTAACGCTTTGTGTTGGGACAAGTCAAAAGAGAAACTTATGAGGAACGACTGCGGAGAGGGGGTTTTAGACTTTTGTTATTGTAATAAACCAAATTTATCTTACAAGGACTGTAAAATCTAAACAAAAATAATAACCATAATCATTTTTTTTAAAACCCCCATTTTATCGTCGTAGCCTTGTAAACAAGTCTACTTTGGCAATCAACCGCCAAATGTTGTTATTGCGTTTGCAATAACGTATTATCGAAATAATTCGATAATACCCTATTCTTTGAATAGACATTTGCCGTCCACACTTCACTCGGCAAAAATATACAAGTGCATTTTAGCCTTCGTTCGTGCTCCCCCTTTCCCGTCGCTTTGCGACAAGGGTGTAAATGCTTGCGCTTTTAAGGATAGAGATGTTTCGACGGCGCTGTGCTTGCATAGCAAGCAATGAATTGCAACCTACGGTTGCGTGAATTGAACTATCGATCATGAATTGCCCTACGGCATGAATTGCGCCTTACGGCACATTGTGGTAGCAATTCAATTCACGGAGCAAAGCGAGAAATCAAGGCGAAGCCAAATCATGACGGTAACGCCGTCAATTCATATTAAAAGGTGTTTCGTAGTGTTAACGTAAATTATTATTTTAATTACTTATTACCAATATAGTGCGTCCAAACGCGGGGTTCGGACTCTAATAGTTCGGGATACTTTTCCTTGGCGTCGCGTATGGCGTTTATCAAAAATACCATGCGTTTTGCAACTTCTCTTGCGTTTCTCAAGCCTTCTTTGTCTTGTTCGATCTCGCCTTTTTCTCTGCCAAAGCCGTTATTCCAATAATCACCCGACGCAACGGGCATTCCGCTTATAGTAAAGTATTTGTTTAGCATATCGAAAGAAGCCGTCGTACCCGCTCTTCTTGCTATTGAGAACGCCGCGCCGACTTTGTATTTAACGTCGTAATTACGACTATAAAATAGTCTATCCAAAAATGAGATCAACGTGCCGTTGGGCGAGCCGAAATAAACGGGGGAAACTACTATCAAGCCGTCCGCTTGTTCAAATTTGGAAGCGGTCTCGTTGACTATATCTTTAAAGACGCAACCTTCGCCTTTGTTTTTACAAGTATTGCAAGCGATACACCCTCTAACGTCCTTATTGCCCACGGTAACGACTTGAGACTCGACGTTTAAAGAGTCGAAAACTTGCGTCATTTCTTTTATCAATAGTTGAGAATTGCCACTTAACCGCGGTGAGCCGTTGATTATCAATATTTTCATTTTAATACCTCTTGATCAAGTTTCTTTTATTATAACAAAAAAATACTGCCTTTTGGGCGGATATGCAAAAAAATAAAATAAACCGACGCAAACGCATTTAAAATCGATTTCTATTGTTTTGCTATCCTTGCGGTAAATTGACATTTGCCCGTGATCTTTGCGCCAACGGTGTAACCGCTCCAACCGTTAAACTTGTACCCGTCGGGGACGGTGGGATCGGGGGGGCAAGGTATTTCTTCGCCGTATTCCAAAGTACCCGTAGCGTAAACTTGGTTGTTAAAAATAAACTCGTAAACGTAAGTACGCAGTTTTTCGGTAAATTCCGACTCGAACTCTATGTCGGCGATCAAAATCATGCCTTCTTCAAACCCGTCCCAACCTTCAAAAATATAGTCGTTTTGGTTGGTGGACGGCTTAAAATCGTCCTCGGGCGCAATTATTACCGTGCCGTATTCGGCGGTAACTTCTTTGACAGTCGCACCCGCATAATTGATAAACTTATACGTATAAGATCTTATCAAAGACGAATAAAGTGCGTAAACGTCAGTATCGGACAGTATGACCGAAAGATCTTTATCCCAACCCGAAAATACGTAATCGAACTCGGCGTCGGACTCTTTTTGCGGTATTACGTCGCTTTCGACCGAGTTGCCGTAATCGACGTTTTTACTATCGACAAGCACGTCGCCGTTATAAAAATTGACGGTATATGCGCGGGGTTTTGCGGTATATACCGCTTTAGCCGTAAACGAATACTCTAAAAGGGTAGGCAAATCGTCGACTTGTCCGTCTTCGTCAAGATCGAAACCGTCTAAAACGTAAATAAAACTCTCGTCCGCACTCTTTTCGGCGGTGGGGACTTTAAATTCGCTTTTGTAATACCCGTTGCCCTTTGATAAAACTTTGCCGTCGTAATTTAAAAAAGTGTAATTATAAGTAATTTTATGCTCGTCAAAGATAGCATAGGCTTTTACGTCGGTTTTTACGTTTTCAAGATCCCCTTGCCATCCTTTAAACGTATAGTACGCTTCTTTGGTGTCCGCTTTGGAAGGGTTGTTGGGTAGATCTACTTTTTGTCCTTCTATAACGCTTTTAGTTGCGTAAGGCTCTCTATCGCTCTCGTTGATATAAAAATCTACCTTGCAAATACGCAAATAATCGGCGACGGCGGTAACGTCCCCCGTAAGTACTTCGGGTATGCCCTTCCAACCGTTAAACACGTAGCCCGACTTTTGCGGGTCTTCGGGGTACGCGATGGTTGAGACAGTAGATGCTCTAACGGTTTTTATTACCGTATTATCGTTCATAAACGTAACCGTATAAAAAACGGTATCGGCGTCTTTAGACCAACCCGCATAAACGTTGCAATTATCTTCTATTTTAGAAAAGTCCGCTTGTTTGGTACAGTCCCTATCCAAATACCAACCCGTAAAAGTGTAGCCTTTTTTGGTAGGCGATTCTATCCCCGAATTATTGTATTTTGTCAAACTCATGGTTTCTATTAAGGTCACGTCGTCATAAAAGGATATTTCAATGACTTTTACGTTCTTGAAACTGCAAGCGCTTACCCCTAATATTAAAATGACGCAAAAAAGCAAAACCGATAGTTTTTTCATTTATCAATAACCTTGCTAAGCGATAATTACCTAATTATATTGTATAATCAAAAAATATATTTGTCAATACCCCCATATTTTTAATAATTATATATGGCGACAAAAACCGTATTTTCAATAAAAAACCCGAAAGCTGAACGCTTACGGGTTTTTGAAAAAGTCCTTTCGGTTTGGGCTTTTATTCGTCTATGATGCAGGAATTTTTGATGTAGGTCGCCATAAATTGAACCATTTTGTTGAGTTTTTCGGGGGATATTCTTTCGTCTATGCCGTGGAAGCGATGCTCGTCTTCAAGCCCTACTAAAATGGGACCGAAACGATAGACTTTGTCGCATACTTGCGTATAGTACTTAGAGTCCGTACCGCCGAGGAAGACGTAAGGCAAAACCGTGGTGTTTTCAAAGGTCTCTTTTATGCTTTGCGCCAATACGTCAAAGGTTTCGTTATCGCAAGAAGACTCGGGGGACGCCGAAAAACACGAGTTGACTTTTATTTCTATTTCGCCCTTTTTGATCCACTTTTTGAGTATCTTATTGAGATGTTTTAAAACGTCTTCGATAGTGTCGCCCGACAATAAACGAACGTTGACGTTGACGGTAACTTCGTTGGCGATGGTGTTTCTTGCGTCCGAACCCCAAAGACGAGTGGTCGCCATGGTCGTGCGGATAAGCGCGTTAGTAACGGGATTTGCCTTTGCCAATATAAATCTCAAAAGGGGGGAGAAAACGTCCACGTTGCCCAAAAAGAACTTAAACACGGGGTTGGTCGACGAAGCGAGAGTGGTAAACGTGCTTTTTAACAACGGGGTCAAACGAGTGGGCATTTGATGAGTTTCTATCTTATTCATTACCTTGCCCATAATGCCGTTCGCAGACGGATATTGCGGGCGTGAAGAGTGTCCGCCTTCCTTTTTGACCGTTACTTCTATATCCGCAGCGCCTTTTTCGGTTGCGCCGACTGCGGCAACGAAGCCTTTTGCAAACAGTTGTTTGCCGTCGATTATAGAACCGCCTTCGTCTAAAACGTACTCGAAGGTTATGCCCTTTTCTTTAAAATATTCAACTATTTTAGGCGCGCCTTCTTCACTGTCGATAACTTCTTCGTCATGGCCGAAGCAAATATACAAAGTACGCTTAAAGCGTTTGCCCTTTCTTAACCAATACTCTATACCTTCCAAAACGGATATAAGATGGTTTTTCATATCCAGTGCGCCTCTGCCGTAAACGTAGCCGTCGGACGCTAACTCACCGCTAAAAGGATCGCACGACCAACCTTTGGGGTCTGCGGGAACTACGTCTTGGTGAGAAAGAAAACAAGCGGGTTTTAAAGAAGGGTCGCTACCTTTTACGCAAAATACCAAACTGTATCCGTTAATAACGGTAAGTTCGGATCCCTTTACCAAATAAGGATAAGATTCGAGCATCCATTTGCGCATATCCAAAAAAGGTTGAGAGTTGTCTTTATACTCGTTAGCCATCGTGATGGTCTTAAACCTTATGGCTTCTTGTAAATGTTTGACCGAGCCTTTTTCGTCTAAATCGTCAAAAGCGATAACTTGTCTTTGCTCTTGTTTTTTAACTTTAACGTTTGCTCTTATGCAAAGTATCAAAACGCACAAAACGAAAGCCGCGGCTATAGCGATGCCGATTATACTTCCTACCGAAATACTTGAGATCATATTTCCTCCAAAAGAAAAATATCAAATATATTTTAACATATTTTCTTTTGTAAAGTAAAGACCAAAAACAAGACTATATCGTTTGACAGTTAAAACCTAAATATATATAATAGTTAGGAACCTAACAATCGGGGGTACTATGGAAAAACGAGTCGGATTACAATTAAAAAAGATCTCTTGCGAAGTTAATCGGGTGGTAAACTCGGAAGCGTACGTCGGCAAAGTGGACGAATTGACGGGGACGCGTGGGTATATACTCGGTTATTTGATAAAGCACGAAGGGACGTATTATCAAAAGGACTTGGAAAAGATATTCTCGGTAAGGCGCTCTACGATGACCGAAATTTTAAATCTTATGGAAAAGAAAGGGTTTATAGTAAGAGTCCCCGACGAAACCGACAAACGCTTAAAGCGTATCGTACCGACCGAAGAAGCCAAGCGTTACGACAAGAAAATACGCGAAGCGTTCGACCGCTTTGAAAATGATCTGACGGACGGGCTATCGGACGAAGAATTGGACGCGTTTTTCGCCGTCTTGACAAAACTTGGAAATAACCTTAATAAAATGATTGATTAAAGGCGGAAAATTGGTTTAATATATATTCGTTTATCGTATATAAAAATATGTAGATAATTAAATTTTTAAAGGTAGACTTATGGCAAAAAAAGAAAACAAAAACAGAATGAAAGTGAGTTTTGTATTCAAAACTTTGGGCAAAAGCGTAAGGGAATACAAAAAACAATCCATTTTAGCGCCGGTGTTCGTCGCTTTGGAAGTTTTTTTGGAAGTATTGATACCCTTTACCATCGCTTATTTGATAGACCGCGGTATCTCGGTCGGGGATATGAAATATATCCTACTTTACGGCGGTTTGCTTTTGGCGGCGGCGCTCGTAAGTTTGTTGTTCGGCGCTCTCTCGGGTAAAAACGCGGCTATCGCTTCGGCGGGATTTGCGTCTAACCTTAGGAAAGATATGTATTATAATATCCAAACTTTCTCTTTTGCCAATATCGACAAGTTTTCGTCAGCAAGTTTGATAACGCGTATGACCAAAGACGTCGTCGCTTTGCAAGACGCATATCAAATAATAATAAGAATAGCGATAAGAGCGCCGTTTATGTTGGTGTTTTCCATGATTATGGCGTTTTCGGTCAACGCTAAAATAGCGGTAATTTTCTTGGGCGTATTGCCTATAATGGTTTTCGCTTTGTTTATCTTGATGAAATTCGTGCATCCTTTGTTTGAAAAGATGTTTACCAAGTACGACGAATTGAACAACGTAGTCGAAGAAAACTTACAAGGTATGCGCGTGGTAAAAGCCTATAACCGTGAAGAGTTCGAAACTCAAAAATTCAAAAAGGCGTCCAACGAGATATACAAATTCTCGGTCAAAGCCGAAAAGATCATGGCGGGCGCTAACCCTTTGATGATGATATGTATCTACGGCAGTATGTTGTTTATCAATTGGTTTGCGGCTAAAATCATCGTAAATAGCGGCGCTATCGAGATGACCACCGGTCAACTTACCAGTTTGATAAGTTACGTTATGCAAATAATGATGAGCGTCTTGTTCCTTTCGATGGTAATAGTCTTTATAACCATATCGAGAGCCGCGGCGGAACGCGTTACCGAAGTCTTGGTCGAAAAACCCACTATCGTCAACGGCGAGAACCCCGTAACCACTGTCGAAGACGGCAGTATAGACTTTGAGAAAGTAAGTTTCCGTTATTCGGAAAGTGCCGAATTGAACGCATTGGACAGCGTCGATCTTCATATCAAATCGGGCGAGACGATCGGTATTTTGGGCGGTACGGGTAGTTCTAAAACCACTTTGGTGCAACTTATCCCGAGATTATACGACGTTACCGAAGGCACGGTCAAAGTAGGCGGAAAAGACGTCAGAGATTACGACGTTACCACGTTAAGAGATAACGTCGCAATGGTATTACAAAAGAACGTACTTTTCTCGGGTAGTATCAAAGACAATATGCGTTGGGGCAAAGCCGACGCAACCGACGAAGAGATAATAAACGCTTGCAAACTTGCCCAAGCGGATAGTTTTATACAAACTTTCCCCGACGGCTACGACACGCATATAGAACAAGGCGGCAGCAACGTTTCGGGCGGGCAAAGACAAAGATTGTGTATCGCAAGAGCTTTACTTAAAAACCCCAAAATAATAGTGCTTGACGATTCGACGAGCGCGGTAGATACCAAGACCGACGCGGCGTTAAGAGAAGCTTTCCGCCAAGTTATCCCCGGCGTTACCAAACTTATAATAGCGCAAAGGGTATCTTCGGTAATGGACGCCGACCGCATAATAGTGCTTGACGGCGGCAAGGTAAACGGGGTAGGCACTCACGAAGAATTGCTTAAAAACAACGAAATTTACAAAGAAGTTTACGAATCTCAAACGGGTGGTGATCAAAATGAATAAAAAAGAACGTATGGCGCCTAATTTCCGTAAGGGAACTTTTAAAAGATTGATGGGTTATTTGTTCCGCTATAAGTGGTTCGTTATCATAGTTATGGTATGTATCGTCATTTCCGCCCTTTGCGGGGTCTTGGGATCGGTACTTTTAAAACAAATAGTGGATATTATCGAAAAAATGGTAAGTACCCACTCTACCGATTTTACCGAACTTGCAAAAGTCATCGGTATAATGGCGGGCGGTTACCTTTTGGCTATTGCGTCCAACTTCCTTTATAACTTCCTTATGACCATAGTCGGACAAAGGGTCATGAGAGAGATAAGGGACGAGTTGTTTACAAAAATGCAAAAGTTGCCGGTCAAGTACTTCGATACCCACAACAAAGGGGATATCATGAGTACCTATACCAACGATACCGATACTTTAAGAGAACTAATAGGCAGAAGTTTACCTTCTATTTTCTCGGCGGCTTGCACGGTAATCGCGGTATTCGTTTCTATGTTGATGTACTCTATTTATCTTACCGGCGTGGTGATTCTCGTCCTTATCGTAATGTTTATGGTAATAAAGAAAGTCGGCGGGAAAAGCGGTTTTTACTTCGTTAAACAACAACAGTCGGTAGGACAAGTCAACGGATACGTTGAAGAGATGATCAACGGTCAAAAGGTCATCAAGGTGTTTAACCACGAAGAAGAAGTCAAAAGAGATTTTGACAAAGTCAACGATAACTATCGCAACAACACTACCAAAGCGAATATTTACGCAAATATCTTTATGCCTATTATGGGTAATATCGGTTATTTCCAATACGTTTTGTTGGCGGTCGTCGGCGGCGCTTTGGCAATTAACGGCGTTAAGACCTTGACTCTTACGGGCTTTACCGAATTGACTCTCGGTACTATCGTTTCCTTCCTAACGCTTAGTAGATCGTTTACAAACCCCATAAGCCAAATTTCCCAAAATATCAATTTTGTTTTGATGGGTTTGGCGGGTACGGACAGAATATTTAAGATAATGGACGAAGAACCCGAGGTTGACGACGGTTACGTTTATTTGGTCAACGTTTACGAAGACGAAAACGGGGACATACACGAAACCGACAAACACACCAAACTTTGGGCGTGGAAACATCGCCACGGGGACGGTACGTTGACTTATACCCGTTTGGCGGGCGATATAACGATGTTTGACGTCGATTTCGGCTACGTGCCCGAAAAGACGGTTTTACACGATATTACGCTTTACGCAAAACCGGGGCAAAAGATAGCGTTCGTCGGTGCGACGGGTGCGGGTAAAACGACGATAACCAACTTGTTAAATCGTTTCTACGATATTGCGGACGGTAAAATTCGTTACGATAACATAAATATCAACAAAATCAAAAAAGGCGACCTTAGACGCTCGTTAGGTATGGTTTTGCAAGATACCAATTTGTTTACGGGGACTGTAAGAGAAAATATCCGTTACGGCAGACTTGACGCGACCGACGAAGAAATAGAACAAGCGGCAAAGACTGCAAACGCACACGACTTTATAATAAGACTGCCCGAAGGTTACGACACTATGCTAACGCACAACGGTGCTAATTTGTCTCAAGGGCAAAGACAACTTATTTCGATAGCGCGTGCCGAAGTAGCGGACGCACCCGTTATGATTTTGGACGAAGCGACTTCTTCTATAGATACGAGAACGGAGTTATTGGTTCAAAAGGGTATGGATAACCTTATCAAAGGACGTACGGTATTCGTAATAGCGCACCGCCTATCCACGGTTAGAAACAGCGACGTTATAATGGTACTTGACGGCGGAAGAATAATAGAAAGGGGTACTCACGAACAGTTGCTCGAACAAAAAGGGACGTATTATCAACTCTACACCGGCGCTTTTGAGTTGGAATAAGAGAACGTTAAAAACCTTTTTATCCAAAGTTGCAATGTTTACAAGGCTACGATGATAGACTGAGTACGAAAGTATAATCTATAATTATAGCCATTGCTAATGCAATTCTTTCCTATCGGAAAGTGTATCCTAACGGATACGGCTATAATTCACCGCCCTTCACTCGGCGAAAATATACAAGTGCATTTTCGCTTTCGTTTGTGCTTCATCCTGAGCGAAGTCGAAGGATCTTTATCCTTAAAAGCGTAAGCGCTTACACCCTTTCGACCGTTTACGGTCGAGAGAAAGGGGGATTGTCTGCGCACAAAGTAGGCAATCTTTGATTGACTACGACTGCGGAGAGGGGGTTTTTAGACTTTTGTTATTGTAATAAACCAAATTTA
>Ga0256405_10002122_pt1 | contig 48050 bp, 44 predicted proteins | sample RumenRJG_02DNA_FD_189096 | JGI IMG/M metagenome (GOLD analysis project Ga0256405, IMG submission 189096) | Bovine rumen microbial communities from Lethbridge, Alberta, Canada - RJG_02 | ecosystem: Host-associated > Mammals > Digestive system > Stomach > Rumen | place: Canada: Alberta...
CTCTCCATTCCGCTCGGCTTCGCCTCGCTCCACTACGAGCAGGGCCAACCGATATCCCTTGCAAATGATCTTCAACTGTTCACTTTTCGATGGCAATCACTGTTCAGAATTGGGTGGCAGTGGACAAGCAACAAATGTCTTTGTTGTATGGTAAGGCCCCTTCGACCATTAACGAACATATTGGAGACATTTTTGATGATAAAGAACTGTTTCCAGAGGCCTGTAGAAAGAAATTCGGAAATTCCGAATTTCAGCAGAACGTTGAACTGGTACTTCTCTCCAATCTCGTCGCGGATTACGAAGATGAGCATTATCCCATCAAGAAACCTACGTTAATAGAAGTTCTTAAACTCCGTATGTTTGAAATGGGCCTCAGCCAAAGCAGCTTGGCCGCAATGTTGGGCATGAATCAGTCCAAGATTAGCGAGATCATATCCGGAAAGAGTGAACCCACACTAAAGCAGGCGCGCAAAATATCACAGACATTGAATATCAGTCCAGCGATTGTGCTTGGAGTTTAAACGAAAAGAGGTCGACTAAAAAGGTCGGCCTCTTTGGGGAGGGGTAAAAGGATGGCAACGCCCCGCTACTAAAAAGAGAAGCGGCCACCTGGCTGCTTCTCTATTTAGTAGACTACCCCTTCCAAGTATCGAACCTGGTGAGGGGGCTGGAGGTATTGTTGGAGGGTTTCATCGGTACCGGATAGACAGAATAGCCATTACATTTTTATAATTACTATTTTATGATAATTATTTTATTGTAATATGGTTTCTTTTGTTTACCTTTGCAGGAGATAAACGATTGTGCATATGAAGAACCCTTTTGTCACCAACGGTTATGCCGGTTCTGAATACTTCTGTGACCGCGTTCAGGAGACCGCGACAATTCGCAACCTTCTCCTCAACGAGAATAGTATTGCCCTTATTTCTCCCCGTCGTCTGGGAAAGACAGACCTGATCTGGCATGTCTTTGATGACAACGCTATCAAGAAGGATTATCATTGCTTTGTCGTGGATATCTATGCCACCAAGAATCTGAGCGACTTCGTGAATATGCTTGGGAAGGCGGTTATAGATGAGTTACGGCCTAAGGGGAAGAAGGTCTGGGAGAAGTTCATCAATGTGGTATCCTCCTTGCGCCCGGAGATTTCTTTCGACATAAACGGAATGCCGGTATGGAGCGTAGGCCTCGGTGCCTTAAACAATCCTTCCATCACGATGGATGAGATATTCACTTATCTGAATGATGCAGACAAGCCGTGTCTGGTCGCAATAGATGAGTTCCAACAGATTACACGTTATGATGATCCGACCATAGAAGCTACCATCCGGACCTATGTGCAACGCTGTACCAATGTGCACTTTATCTTTTCCGGGTCCCAGCGCCATATGATGAATGGAATGTTTACTTCTCCTTCGCGTCCCTTCTATCAGGCTGTCACCGTCATAAACCTGCAACCGCTGGACCTTCAAGTATATACGGACTTCTGCATAGGGAAGTTCGAGTCGGCGGGCAAGCATCTGGAAAAAGAGGTCGTTGCTATCCTGTATGAACGTTTCGAAGCCGTGACCAGTTACATGCACCGCATATTGAACGTCTTGTATTCAAGGACAGAAACCGAAAAAACCTGCACCTCTGATATGGTGGACGAGGCTATCGAGTTCATCATCAGGCTTTCTTCAGATACTTATGAATCACTTTTCTACCAGATGCCGGAAAAACAGCGCCTGCTTTTCCTTGCTATTGCTCAGGAAGGCAAAGCCAGTGAGGTTACAGGTGGGAATTTCATAAAAAAACACAAACTCAATTCGGCAAGCAGCATCAGTGCCGCACTAAAGGGCCTGCTGGAAAAAGATTTCATCACAATGGACAGAAATGTGTATTCTGTTTATGATCAGTTCTTTGTCCTTTGGCTCAAATTCAAAGGACTGATTTGAAGATTCATTTCCGAATTTCAGCAAAAGGCCCCATTCTTTCAATAATAAACAGCATATGAAGACTCTGCATTTAGACAGTTTTGAGAAGGAAATCAATGACAGGATTCTTGAACGTGGCTGCGAGTATTATCTGGAAGGAAGGGTGACTCCTATCCAAAACGAGAGTGAAGGTGAAGACTGTCGTTTTACAGTAGAGGGTTCAGAAAGATACCATGTCCGTCTTTTCAGACTTGGTAATGACATCCATGATTATGAGTGTGATTGCCCCTATGACATGGGTCCGGTCTGTAAACACGTCGCTGCCTCCATGTATTATCTGAGGTCGGTTTCAAAACAGAAATCAGCCTCAAAGAAAAAGACTAAGAAGAACGCCAACCCCTACGAACAGCAGATTCTTTCTGCTATTGATTATGCCTGTTATAGAGGCTATATCGATTGGAGAGGCGCCAAAGAACTGGGCGAAACCGCTGAAGATATGCTGGAAGATGCGGAATCGGCATTTGAATATGGCAATTATCGCCAATGCATGGATATCGCCATTCCCGTTATGATTCACATGTGCCATGCTTTGGATAATGCCGACGACAGTAATGGAGACATCGGCGACCCTATACGCATGTCTTTTGACCTGCTCATGAGAATTGCATGTTCGGATGATCTCGATTCTGCAACTCGGAATGATCTGATGAAGTTTTGTTTTGAAGCGTTCAAGAATAACACCTTCGGTTCATACGACTGGCATCTGGGAATGATGGAGATTGCCTCGCAATTGGCCAATAGCCGCAAAGCGGCCGATGCAATCATTGAATTACTCAATGAAAAATGTCCAGCAGTATCAGACCACGACAAGGATTATCACAAGTGTTATCTCCACGAGCATGCGATGTCGTTGATATTGTCTTTGATGAAACAGTATTATTCTTGTGAAGAGACCAGGGCTTTCCGCAATGAGCATCTAGAATTCAAGGCATTTAGGGAGGAGGCCATAAGGGTTGCAATTGCCGATGGAAGTTACGATGAGGCAAAACGATTAGCCCTGGATGGAATTGAATTGGATTCTAAAGACAAGCCTGGACTTGTTTCTTTATGGCAAAACTGCCTCTTGCATATCGCTGTTTTACAAAACGATACAGCGTCAATTATCAAATACGCAGAGATGTTGTGGCTTAAAGGATATCCGTTTTATCAGCATGAAGATGGAGAAACGGTCTATGACTACTACTCCCTTCTCAGAGAGACCGTGGGTGAAAAGGCCTGGCCCCAATACATTGAGGCATTCGCCCATCGATTGCGAAAGGGATCATCATGGTTTAGTGATTCCTATGCCGATTTATGCATAAAAGAAAAGTGGTGGGATAAACTTCTTGATTATGTTGCTGAACAACACGACGCTAGGTATATCAAAGCGTATGAGAAATACCTGAAGGCAGCGTATCGGGACAGGCTCATTGAATTATACCGTGATTGTGTGTATCAGAGACTTGAGAAAGGTGTTGGTAGAAACATATATCAGGAAATATGTTCTTACCTAAGGCATATGAAGAAACTTGGACGTAAAGACGTAGTCTCGGAAACGATTGCTGATTTGCGTTCCAAGTATCCCAGACGCCCCGCTCTGCTTGATGAACTTGACAACGTATAAACGCAAGAGCCAGCCTAAAAGGCTGACTCTCATTTGCTTCGTAGCGGAGGCAGGACTCGAACCTGCGACCTCCGGGTTATGAGCCCGACGAGCTACCGACTGCTCTACCCCGCGGTATTGGACTGCAAAGATAGGGACATTATTTGAATTCTCCAAATTTAAATTGATGTTACGACCAGCCGCGAGCGGAATTCATCCGGCGGGAGCGGGCTGGAGACATGCACGGTACGGGACTCCCCCGCCGTCAGGTCAAAGTAATTGTCGCTGAAATTCAAGGCCGTACAAGTCCCCGGAAGCGGCTTCCCGGAGACATCGGTCCGCAGCATGGCGCCGGGCACATTCAAGAAAACTCCTTTCGCAAAAACATCGGCGGAAACCGTTACGTCGAAGCCATTTCCGGAAGGAGTTGCCTGAATGGCAAACTTCGGACGCGGCAGCCGTGCCTCTTTCACGGATGTGAGCAGGCGGTCTGAGCGGTACCGCACACCGGCCGCATCGGTAAAAACCATCCGCACATAGGCCTGGGAAGCCGGAACAGGGCCCAGGACCCGTGCCTGTTCCATCCGCAGCCAGCAAACGGCGGAGCCTGCCGCCTGCGAAACCGGCATCCGCTCCCGCCAGAGCGGCGAACCGTCAAAGCGTTCGACCGAGACTTCCAGCGTACCTTTCAGGGTCGATGGCCGATCGGAAACCACCCAGAATCCCATTTCCCCATCCAGCAGGGAGACCGACGGCAGCACGTCGCGGTAGGCATCCCGCAGGAAATAGTGCAGCGGCTTCCAGGTTCCGTACCAGTCACGTCCCGACCAGGAAGCCACCGGCCAGCAATCGTTCAACTGCCAGACGAGCGTTCCGCCACACAGGTCGCGGTCCCGCCGATGGGCCTCCACGGCCCGGCGCATGATGTCACCCTGTGCCATCTGGGTCAGATAGACCAGATCCTGAAAACGGTCCGGCACGTAGTATTCATCCGCCAGCATCTCCAGCATCCGCCGGTTGGCCCGGCTGCCGCCCCGCTGATGAAACATCATCATCTCGGAATCGGGCCGCCAGTCCGCGGAATCCGGCGCAAAAACGCGCACCGTCTCCATACCGGCGAAGGACTGGAAACCATATTCGCTGTAGAAGCGGCTGTGATGGCGTTCGTATTGGTCCGAAGGGCCGCGCTTCTGCCACGGGGTCCAATAGTGGGAATCTGCCAGCATCGGGTTGGTGTTGCGACTGCCTTCCGGGCTCCAGGGCGATGACGGGACGTAGTCCGTACCGGGCGAACAGCGCCGGACCACTTCCGGCAGGTCATGGTAGTATTGGAGGTTCAACTGGGCCACCGCCATGTTGTCATAGGCCGGGATTCCCTTTTGGACATTGCTCCAGCCATACCACATGTCGCAGCACTCATTGTTTCCGCACCAGAGGGCGATACAGGGATGGTTCCGCAGCCGGCGGACATTGTCTTCCGCCTCGGCCAGGACGCTCTCGCGAAGCGCCCCTTCATAAGGATAGATGCTACAACTGAACATGAAGTCCTGCCAGACCAGGATGCCGGAACGGTCGCACAGTTCGTAGAAATAATCGTCTTCGTACACGCCGCCGCCCCAGACGCGCAGCATGTTCATACCGGCGGCGACCGCATCACCCACCACCCGTTCATAGCCTTCCCGGCCGACGCGGGGCAGGAAAAGGTCGTTCGGAATATAGTTGGCGCCCTTCATAAAAACCGGGCGGCCGTTTACCTCAAAATAGAAAGAGCGGCCCTTTGCGTCGGCATTCCGGACCAGCCGGACGGACCGGAGGCCCACTTTGGCGCGGTACGTTCCGCAAGACAGGTTCCCCTGCTGGACGGCCACCTGAAAATCGTACAGGAACGCTTCCCCCTGCCCCGCCGGCCACCAGAGCCGCGGATTGCGGATGCTTACCGGAACCTCGATCCGGTTCAAGCCGGGTTCCAGCTGCTGCCGGGAATAGACCGGACGGATTCCCTCGGCCCCGATGGCCACGGTTGCCGGTCCGCTCACCCGGGTTTCCACCTCTACTTCCACCTTCAGGCGGGCTTCCTTCGCGGAAACGGCTACCTGGTGGAAAAAGACATCGCGCAAGACGGCCCCCTGGCTGAATTCCAACCGGACACTCCGCCAGATGCCGGAGGTCACGATCCGCGGTCCCCAGTCCCAGCCGTAATGGTAGCCGGCCTTGCGCGCAAAAACGCTGATCTGCCTGTCCAGCAGGCCGCCATTCGCACTTTGGTCGTTGCTCACACGATAATGGACCGGATAGGCCTCCCATTTGGGCAGGTCCACCTTTACGGGCGAGTGCAAATAGACTTCCAGCACATTTCCCGTGGGTTTCAGCAGGGAATCCACCGCCACTCGCCAACGACGGAACATATTGTCTGCCTGCAAGATACGCGTTCCGTTCAAGGTGACGTCAGCATAGGTATCCAGGCCATCAAAACACAATTCCGCGCGCATATGCGCCAGCAGGGAATCCGGGACATCGAACGTCCGTGTATAAATCCAATCCTCCTTGTCCACCCACTGCACGGCCCGTTCGCCGAAACCCATGAAGGGATCGTCGATCACCCCGGCGGCCATCAGGTCGGTATGGACGGTTCCCGGAACAGTGGCCGGATAGGCCTGGTGCCCGCGCGCCTGCCGCACCTGCCAGGCGCCGTCCAGCGGAAGCGTCGTGTGGATATAGGCAAAAGCCGGAGCCGCTACGGCTGCCCAACCCAGGAGCGTCGCAGCCAGGAGGAAGAGGATTCTTTTCATATCAATAGACGAGTGAGCGGAAATTCCGGACGCGATGGAAGGTGACCAGGTTGCCGTCGTGTGCGTTGCGGGCATGCTCATCGCCCGAGCGGCTCACGATGACCAGGTCGTCGCCGTCGATGGCCATCGTCGCATAGTGGCGGGCGGCATTGTCGGCCGGGCCCACGGCCACCAGACCGGCGAAGGTCCAGCGCAGCAGGTCAGGAGAATACGACAGGGCCAGGCGCCGGCGCTCCTGCATGCGGCCGTCCGGCTGCGAGTGGAGCAGCCAGAAGAGCTGCGTGGCTTCGTCGTAACAGAGGTAGAACTTCAGGTTGGCCCCGGGGATATGGGTAAACAGCACCTCGTGGCCGTTGCGTTGCAGGCGCTCGATGGCCAGGGAACCGTCTTCCCGCTCCACGCCGCGCAGCATTACGCCGATATCGGGAATTCCCGTATTGGCGCGCATCATCAGCACCACCGAACGGCCGGTAGAATCATAAAAGGGCCGTTCCGGATCGTGCACCCGGACCACATTGGTCTCCAGGATGCCCGCATTCAACTGATTCGCCACCGCGGGGATGCCGGAAGGCACGGCCGCCGCCATATCGGCATCGGGATTATACAGGGGCGAGAATTTCCACACGTTTGCATCGGTCAAGTCGGCCGTGGCGGGAGCCTGCATCAGCACGGGACCCACGCCCGGCCAGGGATGGCCGTCCGAGACCCATTTTTCATAGACCAGCGTCACCTTGCCGTCGTAGATATCCACCGACGTGCAGCTTTGGTGCCAGCGGGGCTCAGGGCAAAGGACGGAAGGCTCCGACCAGCTCTCTCCCCCATCGTCGCTGCGGGTAATGAGCAGCCGGCCCGAATGGCCGACCATGTAAAGGGTCTCCCCGGTACGGAAGAGGATTTCGTGCATCATCGGCAGCCGCGCAGGCGTCTCGCGCCAGGTCCGGCCCTTGTCGTCGGAAAGCAGCACGCGGATCTGGTTGCCGGCCCGATAATCGCCCAGGTCCGATTTGGGACCGTCCAGGGCGGCCGTACCGGGCCCGCCGTAATCAACGGCCACCACGTAGCGGCCGGATGGCATCACCACGATGGCAGGCGTGTAAAGGAAGATACTGTCCGCACAGGGAGAGGTGGCAATGACCTGCTCCGAGCCCAGGATGTGCCCGTCCGCACCGGGACGGCAAGCGCCCAGGAACAGGACCGCCAGGCAGCAGGCCAGGAGCAGCCGGTTCATCGGCCCAGGAAGGCCAGCATCCCCTCCACATCGGCCACCGGAAAGGCCTTCTGCTCGCCGCTGACGAGGTTTTTCAGGTTTACCTGGCCGGCTTCCATCTCGTTGGCGCCTGTAATGGACAGGAAGGCGATGGACTTGCGGTCGGCATATTCAAACTGCTTCTTGAGTTTGGCCGCCTCAGGATAAATCTCGACGCCCACACCGGCAGCCCGCAGGGCCGATGCCACGGGCAGGAGGTAGCGCACCTCCGCCTCGCCCATGTTGGCCAGCAGCAACTGTGTGGTGCTGCGCAGGTTCTTGGGGAACTTGTCCAGCCCCTTGAGCACGTCGTAGATACGGTCGGCGCCGAAGGAAATGCCCACGCCAGAGGTATCGGGCAGGCCGAAGATTCCGGTCAGGTTGTCGTACCGGCCACCGCCGCAGATGCTGCCGATGGCCCAGTCGAGAGCCTTCACCTCAAAGATGGCACCCGTATAATAGTTCAGGCCGCGGGCCAGCGAGAGGTCGATTTCCACCGGGCAGGCCACACCGGCGGCATCGATGAGACCGAAGAGTTCCTCCAGCTCGTCCAGGCCTTTCAGACCGGTTTCGGAAACCAGGCCGGAAGCGCTGCCGCCCTTCATCAGTTCGCGCATGCGGGAGAGCTTCTCCTCCGTGGTCCCGCTGAGTTGCAGGATGGGACGGATGACTTCCACCGCTGCGGGGGTGAGCCCCTTCTCCAGCATTTCGGCTTCCACATTTTCCAGGCCGATCTTATCCAGCTTGTCGATGGCGACGGTGATGTCCACCACCTTGTCCGGGAAGCCGCAGATCTCGGCAAAGCCCGTCAGAACCTTGCGGTTGTTGATTTTCACCAGTACGCGCACGTCCAGCAGGGAGAACACGCGGTCCACCATCTGCACCAGTTCCAGTTCGTTCACCTGCGAGCGGCTGCCGATGACATCTACGTCGCACTGATAGAACTCGCGGTAGCGGCCTTTCTGCGGACGATCGGCCCGCCAGACCGGCTGGATCTGGAAACGCTTGAACGGGAAGGATATCTCGCTGCGATGCTGCACCACATACCGGGCGAACGGAACGGTCAGGTCATAGCGAAGTCCCTTTTCGGGAGCCAGCGCCGCCTTTTCACCGCTGTTCTGGATGCGGAAGAGGAGTTTGTCACCTTCCTCGCCATACTTCCCCAGCAGGGTGGACAGGTTTTCCATGGCCGGCGTCTCGATCTGCGCATAGCCAAAGGTGCGGAAAACGCTTTTGATGGTATCGAAAATATAATTCCTTTCGGCCATGTCCTGCTGGCCGAAGTCTCTTGTGCCTTTCGGAATAGACGGAGTCTGCATACAACGTGCGCTTAAAAACCTTTCTGCAAAGGTAATATATTATTCGTGGACCGCAAAACGCTGCTGCGCCAGCTGCTCATACCGGGTGCCCGGACGGCCGTAATTGGCATACGGGAAGATGGAAATACCGCCGCGCGGGGTGAAGAATCCCGTCACCTCAATGTATTTGGGATCCATCAGGGCCACCAGGTCCTTCATAATCATATTCACGCAATCCTCGTGGAAGCCCCCGTGGCTGCGGAAACTGAAGAGATAGAGTTTCAGGCTCTTGCTCTCGACCATGCGGACATCGGGGATATAGCTGATCCGGATTTCGGCAAAGTCGGGCTGACCGGTGATCGGGCAGAGCGTAGTAAATTCCGGGCAGTTGAAACGAACCCAGTAATCGTGGTCCTGGTGCAGGTTCTCAAAGGTCTCCAACACCTCGGGCGCATAGTGCTGCGAATAAGTGGCTTCGCGGCCCAACGCTTTCAGGCCTTCATCTTTTCTACTCATTATATATCTCTGATTTTAAACGGATTATACGATATCTTGCCGTCAATGACATCCTCGTTTTCCACCCGCTTGAGGAAGGCGACGAAACGGGCCGTGACCGGCAGGATGACAATTTCATAAAGCACCTTGAAGGAAACCTGCGCCACCATCATGCCCAGGAGAATCTTCACCGGCGTACCGAAGAAGGCAATGGGCATGAAGATCGCCGAATCCAGCACTTCTCCTGCCAGGGAAGAGACGATGGCGCGCACCGCGAAATACTTTCCCTGCGAGGCTGCCTTCATCCGCGACAGCACGTACGCGTTCATGGTCGATCCGGCCAGGAAGGCCAGCAGCGAGGCGATGAATACGCGGGGAGCCATCGAAAAAACATAGTTGAAATGCGGAGCCGCATCCCAGAAAGATGCCGGCGGCAACCAGACGACCAGCTGGGCGGCCAACACCACAAAAAGGTTCATCAAAAAGCCGGTCCAGATAATCAGACGGGCTTTCCGGTACCCCCACACCTCTGCCAGACAGTCGTTGAGGATGTAGGAGATGGGGAAAATCACCACCGCGCCGGGCAGGTTGATACCCGCCAGGGAAAAGATTTTGGTGGCAAACAGATTCGAGGCAATCAGGCATACCGTGAAAAACACGGATACCAGCACGAATGCAGGTGAAAGATCTTTTTTCATTTTTCTTGTTTTTATACTGGTTAACAAGCACAGTTTCAACGGATTCCTATTCTCCCGCCTCCTTCAGGCGCTCGGCGTTCTCCGCAATGGTCAGCTGGTCGATGCATTCCTGGATATTACCGTCCATGAAGGCGGGCAGGTTGTACATGGACCATCCGATGCGATGGTCGGTCACGCGCCCCTGTGGATAATTATAGGTACGGATCTTTGCGGAACGGTCGCCGGTGGACACCATTGTCTTGCGCTTGGCGGCAATACCGTCCAGGTATTTCTGGTGTTCCAGGTTGTACAGACGCGTCCGGAGCTCTTCCATGGCGCGGTCGAGATTCTTCAACTGCGAACGCTCTTCCTGGCACTGAACCACGATACCGGAGGGGATGTGGGTAAGCCGCACGGCGGAATAGGTCGTGTTCACGCCCTGCCCGCCGGGGCCGGACGAGCAGAACAGATCCTTGCGGATATCATTGGGATTCAACTCGATATCGAACTCGCCCGCCTCCGGGAAAACGGCCACGGATGCGGCGGACGTCTGGATGCGGCCCTGGGTTTCGGTCTGGGGCACGCGCTGTACGCGGTGCACGCCGGACTCGTATTTCATGATGCCATACACCCCGTCGGTGTTGGAGGAGAGCTTGAAGACAATCTGCTTGTAGCCGCCCGACGTACCGGGCGCCTCGTCGTTCACTTCCAGTTTCCAGCCGCGGGCATCGGCATATTTGCTGTACATGCGGAAAAGATCGCCGGCAAAGATTGCCGCCTCGTCGCCGCCGGTACCGCCACGGATTTCGATGATGGCGTTCTTCGCGTCGTCCGGATCGGCCGGAATCAGCAGCAGCTTGATGTTCTGCTCCATTTCGGGAAGTTTCGGTTCGATTTCCGAAATCTCGTCACGGGCCATCTCGCGGAGGTCATTGTCCTTCTCGTTCATGAGGATGTCCTTCGCGGCCGCCAGTTCATCGACCATCTTTTTGTATTCCAGGCCGGCCTTGATGATGGGTTCCAGTTCCTTGTAGTCCTTGCTCAACTGGACGAAGCGTTTCATGTCCGACATCACCTCCGGACTCGCAAGCTGCTCCTGAAGCGCGTTGTACTTGTCCTGCAGGCTCAGGACTTTTTCCAAAATCGTATTGTTGTCTGCCATAATTATATCTTCTTCACAAAGCAGCGGCGGCGCATGTACAGCTCGTGCTCGTACTTGTTCCAGGCATTCACTGCACTGTTGGTTTCAATCTGGGGATTGGAAATGGCCCAGCTGGTATTCCGGGCGCTGTATTTGTCTGCCATCAGGCAGTGGTAGATGGCGGAAACGCCGGTATTCTGCCACTTGGGAACGGCGCCGTTGAGCATCAGATCCACCGTCTCGAAGTGGTGCATCGCCCGCCAGAGGTGGAACCATCCGAAGGGGAACAGCCGGCCACGGGCTTTCTGGAGGGCCTTCGAGATGCTCGGGAAAGCAATGCCGAACGCCACCAGTTCGTTGTTTTTATCCAGGACGATGCTGCTCACCTTGTCATTGACGAAGGGCAGCACCGAGGCGGCTTCCTCGTCGATTTCCTCCTGCGTAAAAGGGATGAAATTGTACACCGCCGAGGCAAAACTTTCATTATAGACCTTGAAGAAGTAATCCACCATCTTCTTGTCTTTCTTCAACTGATCGAAACTGCCCGCATGGAGATGGTAGCGCTCGGTGAGCATCCCGGCCACGCGGCGCACCTTCTCGGGAACACCTTCGTTGGCAACCATCTTGTACTGGAGCCAGTCACACTCTTTCTCGTATCCGAGGGCCGTCACCAGGTCTGCGTAATACGGGAAATTGTACAGGCAGTTGAACGGCGGGATGTTGTCGAAGCCTTCTACCAGCATCCCCTGTTTACCCAGGGTGTTGTAATAGAGCGGACCGTGGATTTCGTCCATCCCCTGCTCCTTCGCCCAGGCTTCGGCGGTACCCAGCAGCAAGCGGGCCACCTCCAGGTCATTGATGGTGTCGAACCAGCCGAAACGAGCCCGCTTCTTGTTGTAGCGTTCATTGTATCGCGGATTCACCATGCCGCAGATCCGGCCCACGACCTCGTCCCCCCGGAAGGCCAGCCACATTTTGCGGGTACAATACCGCAAGGTAGAGACCTTGGTGAGAGACTTGATCTGGTCGGCGTGCAGGGCGGGGACATACTGCGTGCAGTCCCGGTACAGGCGGTCCGGGAACTCCACAAAGCGGCGCAGGTCCTTGCGCGTGGTTACTTCAACGATACGATATGTTTCCATCGATGATTAAAATAATTTGCAAATGTACGCATTTTCACCGGCTTTGCCAAATGCCTACAAGCCCTTGGCCTTCCCTTCGTCCCAGATGGCATCCATTTCGGCCAGGGTCATGTCGTGCAGGGAACGGCCTTTGCGGAGGGTCTGCTCCTCCAGATAGGTGAAACGGCGGCGGAATTTATCGCAGGCGCGGTTCAGGGCCGTATCCGGATTGATGCCGTACAGGCGTGCCGCATTGATGACGGCAAACAGGAAATCGCCCAGTTCCTCCTCGGAATGGTCGGCATCGCCCTTGCGCAGCTCCGCCTCGAACTCGCCCATCTCCTCTTTCACCTTCGCCCAGACATCTTCCTTTTTCTCCCAGTCGAAGCCCACGCCGCGGGCCTTGTCCTGCATGGAATGGGCCTTGAGGACGGACGGCATGGCGTCCGGGATGCCCGAAAGCACCCGTTTGTTGCCGCCTTTTTCCTTGGTTTTCATCATCTCCCAGTTCTGGGAAACGGTTTCCGCATCGTCGGCCTTGACATTGCCGAACACGTGGGGATGGCGGAAGACCATCTTGTCACAAACTTTCTCCAGGACGTCGGCCACATCGTATTTTCCCTGTTCCTCGGCAATCTTGGAGTAGAAAACGATGTGCAGCATCACGTCGCCCAATTCCTTTTTCAGCTCTTCTTCGTTCTTTTTCATGACCGCATCCGAGAGTTCATAGACCTCCTCAACCGTCATGGGACGGAGGCTGTCCACGGTCTGGGCACGGTTCCACGGGCATTCGGCCCGCAGGCGGTCCATGATATCGAGCAAGCGTGAAAATTGCGCCAATTTTTCTTCTTTTGTATGCATTTTGAGAATATTTCCGCAAAAATAGCAAAAAATCGGCTATCTTTGGGGTTTGATAAGATGAAATCACAGATGATGAAACCCATTCAATATGTCAGCGCCGACGAGGCCGTACGGGTCGTTAAATCACATGACCACATTCACCTGAGCAGTGTTGCCAGCGTGCCCCACATCCTCATCCAGGCGCTCTGCCGCCGGGCAGATGCCGGAGAACTGGAAGATGTCCGCTTCCACCACTTCCATACGGAGGGCCCTGCGCCCTATTCCGAGCCGAAGTATGACGGCATCCTCTTCGACCAGGGCTTCTTCCTGGGTCCGAACGTGCGGGCAAACGTCAATGCCGGCTATGCCGACTACCTGCCCGTCCACCTGGGCGAATCGCAGAAGCTCTACCGGAGCGGCGCCCTTCGCTGCGACGTGGCCATGGTGCAGGTTTCCCTGCCGGACGAAAACGGCTACGTTTCGCTGGGCACCTCGGTGGACTGCTCCATCGCCGCCGTGGAATCGGCCGGCTGCGCCATCGCAGTGGTGAACCCGAACGTTCCCTATGCCTATGGCGACCTGGTGAGCATCGACCAGTTCGACCTCTTCGTCAAGGACGACACCCCGCTGGTGACGGCCAATTTTGCGGAACCGACCCCCACGGAGGTACTCATCGGCAAGAACTGCGCGGAACTGGTGCCGGACGGCGCCTGCATCCAGATGGGCATCGGCGCCCTTCCGAACGCCCTCGCCGCCCAGCTGGTGAACCACAAGGACATCGGCGTGCACACCGAAATGTTCGCAGACGGCATCCTGCGCCTGATCAAGAAAGGCGTGGTGAACGGGGCGCGCAAGAAGATTGACACCGGCAAGGTGGTGGCTTCCTTCCTGCTGGGCAGCAACGACGTGTATCGCTTCATCGACCACAATCCCGACGTGCTGATGAAGGACATCAAATATACGAACGATCCCTGGATCATCGCCCAGAATCCGGGCATGATGGCCATCAATTCGGCCACGGAGGTGGACCTCACGGGCCAGATCAGCGCCGATTCCATCGGGACGCGCATCTTCTCGGGGACCGGCGGCCAGCTGGATTTCGTCAAAGGCGCCACGATGTCCGAAGGCGGCAAGTCCGTAACGGCCTTTGCCTCACGCACCAACAAGGGTCAGGCCAAGATCGTTCCGATGCTGAATCCCGGTGCCGGCGTGGTGACCCCGCGTGCCGACGCCCACTGGATCGTCACGGAATACGGCGCGGTGGATCTGTACGGAAAATCCCTTCAGGAGCGGGCCAAACTGCTCATTACCATCGCCCATCCCGACGACCGGGAGATGCTGGACAAGGCGGCCTTCGACCGCTTTGGACCCCATTATGCCGGGTTTAAGTTGTATCTGCCGTAAAAGGCCATGTTTTCGAAAAAAACCCGCTATGCCCTGATGGCCCTGTCGGTGCTCGCCCGCCATTACGGCGGAGAGCATCTGTCCATCGGCGCCATCGCCAAGAGCCAGAACATCTCCCAACGCTATCTGGAAGGGATTCTGCTGCGGCTTAAGAACGAAGGCATCGTAGGCAGCTATCGCGGCAAAGACGGCGGGTACTACCTGGTACGGAAACCCGAAGAGGTCAAGCTCCTCCCCATCGTGCTGTTGTTCGAAGATACGGTGGCGTTCGTGTCCTGCCTGGACACAAACGCCGGCGAAGACCAATGCGAGTTCTGCATTGAAATCAGCACCTGTCCCATCCGCGGCGTCGCCCGGAAAATTTACCTGGACACCATCCGGACCCTGACCGAATCCAGCCTCCTGGATCTCTGTAAATAATTTGGTTTTCTATTATTTTTCATCTACCTTTGCACAATCTACGCAACAATTGCGTAGTTTATTTTATCCATAATCTACTTTTATGCAGCGTAGATTAAAAAGAGCCTTTCTTTTCCTTGCGGTCCTATGGCTGGCCGCGTCCTGCGGAGACTTCCCCGGAAAGAGAAGCCGCGAAGACTTGACGGGACAGGTGTCGGTCTCCGGGGCCTTTGCCCTCTATCCACTGGCTCTGGAATGGGAAAATGAATTCGAGCGGCTGCACCCGGGCGTCCGGGTCGATGTCTCGGCCGGCGGAGCAGGGAAAGGCATGACGGATATTCTGAATGGCATGACCGATTTCGCCATGCTCTCGCGCGAACTGCACGAGGAAGAAATCCAGCGCGGCGCCCTGGCTTTTACCGTGGGACGCGACGCCGTCATCCCCGTCATCAACGCGCACAATCCCTTCCTGGAGGCCCTGCAGCGCCGTGGCATCACGGCAGAAGACGCCCGCAGGATCTGGGTCACCCGGGAAATCACCACCTGGGGGCAGTTGCTGGGCACAGCCGACAGAACGCCGATCCGGGTCTATACCCGGTCCGATGCCTGCGGGGCCGCCCAGACCTTCGCCGCCTGGTTCGACGCCCGGCAGGATGAACTGTCCGGCACGGCGGTATTCGGCGATCCCGGCATCGCCACAGCCGTCCGGGACGACCGTTTCGGCATCGGCTTCAACAACCTGGCTTATGCCTATGACCCGGAGACCGGTTTGCCACAAAGCGGGTTGACCGCTTTTCCGATCGACCAGGACGACGACGGGAGCATCCGGGAAGACGAGGACATCTATGCTACCAAAGAAAGGCTGGTGAACGCCATCGAAGCGGGAGACTTTCCTTCCCCTCCCGCACGGAACCTGTATCTGGTCGCAAAGGGGACGCCGTCCGACGCCGCCGCCGCGTTCCTGCGATATATCATAAAGGATGGCCAGCGCCTGAACGCTCCCAACGGATATGTGCGCATTTCAGAAAGCGCCGTCCACGAGGCCCAGCGGCAGTTGCGGCAGGCCCGCAAAGGGAATCTGCACCTTCGGGAAGACAACACCGCGGCCATCGTGGGAGTGATCCTGGGCCTGCTGTTGTTCATGGGTGTCCTGTCCGGCGGTTCTGTCTTCAGCAAGACCCTTTCCGGCAAACGGATGTATAAGGAACGGGTTTCGGCCGCCGCCATGACCTTTTTTACCGTTTCTTCCCTGCTGGTGCTTGCAGGCATCCTGGTCCTCCTGGTGGGGAAATCCCTGCCCCTGCTCCAGCAACAGAGCCTGAAGGAAGTGCTCACCGGCCATGAATGGATTCCCTCGCAGGGGAAATTCGGATTCGCGCCCTTTATCGGCGGCACCGTCATGGTGACCCTGTGTTCCCTCTGCCTGTGTGTACCGATATCGCTGTTTACGGCCGTTTTCCTGACGGAATATGCCCCGCGGGGCATCCGGAAGATCGTTTATCCCGCCCTGGACATCCTGGCAGCCCTGCCCTCCGTCATCTACGGTGTCTGGGGGGTCCTATTCCTCATCCCCCGGCTGGGCTATTCCCTGGCCAGCGGATCGCTGGTGCTGTCGGTCATGATCCTGCCGCTGCTCATCAGCCTGTTCACGGAATTGTTCGCCGCCGTTCCGCAAGAATTGCGGGAGGCTTCACTCGCCATCGGAGCAACGCCCTGGCAGACCACCCGGAACATCGTGCTCCGCAAAACGCTCCCGGGCATTTTCGCCTCGGTGGTACTGGCCCTTTCCAAATGTATGGGAGAGACCATCGCCGTCATGATGGTGTGCGGTTCCGTCGCCCGGATTCCGCTCCGGCTGTCGGACGGATTCTATACGCTTCCGGCGCTCATCGGCAACAATTATGGCGAAATGGCATCTGTTCCCCTGTATGAATCGGCCATTATGTTCGCCGCCCTTATCCTAACGGTAATTGTCCTGTTGTTCAATGTGTTATCCCGCGTCATCCTGTACCGGATCCAAAAGAATATGTAAATGCCACAAGATCAGAAAAGACATTTGGGAGAACGGATCGTCCGCATCCTGATGGTGCTGAGTGTCGGCATCGTCCTGGCCTGTACGGTCAGCATCGTCGGGACCGTCCTGGTCCGGGGCATCCGCACCTTTTCCTGGGACCTGATTCCCTGGGCGGCCCTCGCAGGCTCGTTGTATATCGTCATTCCGGCCGCCGTCCTGGGCGCCTTCATCAGCGTGCCGGTAGTATTCTATATCACGATGTACCGCAAACGGAGCGATCCCGTTTCCTACATCGCCCGTCTGGCCTATGACATCCTGTACGGCATTCCCGGCATCGTTTACGGTGCATTCGCGTTCTCGCTGATGGTCTATGCGGGGATGCGGGCCTCGGTACTGGGCGGCATCCTGGTCACGGTCCTGCTCATCATTCCCATCATGATCCGTTCCGGGGATGAGATTGCACGCAATGTCCCGGACGAGCTGATCGAGGCCGTCTATTCCCTCGGGGCCACCCGGTGGGAGACCCTCAAGGTGATCCTCCTGCAAATCCTGCCGGGGATGACCACCGCCTTCCTGCTGGCCATCGGCCGCGCCATCGGCGAAGCCGCCGCCGTGATGTTTACCGCCGGTTTTTCAGACACGGTCCCCCAATCGCCAACCGATCCGGCAGCCACCCTCCCGATGGCCGTCTTCAGCTGGATTTCCATGCCGGAACCCTTCCCGGACAAGGCTTACGCCGCCGCCTTGATCCTGACCGTCATCGTCCTGCTCCTGAGTCTCGGAGCACGCTGGCTCAGCCGGCGCTTCACCCAAAACAACTTGTCATAATGAACCCGGAATCTTTAACTGTCCATCACCTGAACGTACACATCGGTGGAGCGCATATCCTGAAAGATGTGTCGCTTACCTTCCCCAGAAACCAGATTACCTGTATCGTAGGTCCCTCCGGCTGCGGAAAGAGCACCCTGCTCAAATGCCTGGACCGCCTGCATTATAATATAGAGGGACTGGAGGTCTCCGGCAGCATCCTGCTCGGCGGGCAGGATGTCATCCAGGCCGGCGATCGGGAATTGCTGGAACTGCGCCGGACCATTGGCCTGGTCCCCCAGAAACCGTGTCCCCTGCCCATGTCCATCTTCGACAACGTGGCCTACGGCTGCCGGATTCACGGCCTGCACAAGAATCGGGAGATCCCCGACATCGTGGAGAAATACCTGACCGAAGTGGGGCTGTGGGAGGAGGTTAAAGACCGCCTGGGCAGCCCTGCGGTACGGCTATCCCTGGGCCAGCAGCAGCGCCTGTGCCTGGCCCGCACCCTGGCCGTAGAGCCGGAGTATATCCTGGCCGACGAATCCACAAGCGCCCTGGATCCCCTGTCCAGCAAAATAGTAGAAGACCTTTTTGTCAAACTGCGCGAAGACTATTCAATCATAATGGTAACGCATACCCTCCATCAGGCCCGCCGGATTGCCGACCACGCGGTGTTCCTGTATCTGGGCGAAGTAGTCGAGGAAGGGCCTGCCGCCACCCTGTTTGGCCAGCCCCGCGAAGACCTTACCCGCAAATACCTGGCCGGTATCTTTAGTTAACAAGAAAGATCTTACGATATGAGCAAAACCCTTACCCATCTGAAAGAGCTGGAAGCGGAGTCGATTTTCATCCTCCGCGAGGTGGCGGCGCAGTTCGAGCGGCCGTGCATCCTCTTTTCCGGCGGGAAAGACTCCATCGTCCTTACCCACCTGGCCTGGAAGGCTTTTTGGCCCGCCAAGATTCCCTTCCGCCTGGTGCACATCGACACGGGACACAATTTCCCCGAAACCTTGACCTATCGGGACGAACTGGTAGCCCGCCTGGGAGCCGACCTGACCGTCGGATCCGTCCAGGAGTCCATCGACAAAGGACGCGTGCGGGAAGAGACCGGCTACAACGCCAGCCGCAACAAGCTGCAGACCGTCACCCTGCTGGACACCCTGGCTGCAGGCAAGTTCGACGCCGCCATCGGCGGAGCGCGCCGGGACGAAGAGAAAGCCCGCGCCAAGGAACGCATTTTCTCGCACCGGGATGAATTCGGCCAGTGGAATCCCAAAAACCAGCGTCCTGAAATCTGGAACATCTACAACGCCCGCAAAGATGTGGGCGAGCATTTCCGGGTCTTCCCCATCAGCAACTGGACGGAAATGGATGTCTGGCAATATATCTACCAGGAAGGCATCGAGATGCCGTCGCTGTACTTCACGCACCGCCGAAAGGTCTTCCAGCGCGATGGACAGTGGCTGGCCGCCGAGCCCGCCTTCATCCCCCGCCGGCCGGAAGAAGAAGTGGTCGAGATGGATGTGCGCTGCCGGACCATCGGGGACGTAACCTGTACCGGCCTCACCCTTTCACGGGCCCATTCGCTCGAGGACATCATTGCCGAAATCGCCGCTACACGCATTACCGAACGGGGAGGCCGGGCCGATGACCGACGCAGCGAATCCGCCATGGAAGACCGCAAGAAACAAGGGTATTTTTAACAGATTTCAACGATGCAAGACAACAAAGGATATCTGGATATGCAGATGCTGCGGTTTACCACGGCCGGCAGCGTGGACGATGGAAAAAGCACCCTGATCGGTCGCTTGCTGTACGATTCCAAATCCATTTTCGAGGATCAGCTCGAAGCCGTGGAAGAAGCTTCGCGGAGCCGGGGCAACGAAGAGGTGAACCTGGCGCTGCTGACCGACGGTCTTCGGGCCGAGCGCGAGCAGGGCATCACCATCGACGTGGCATACCGGTATTTTGCCACCCCGAAACGGAAATTCATCATTGCCGATACGCCCGGCCACGTCCAGTACACCCGCAATATGGTAACGGGTGCTTCTACCGCCGACCTGGCCGTGATTCTGGTGGACGCCCGGCACGGCATCATGGAACAGACCATCCGCCACTCCTTCATCGCCTCGCTGCTGGGCATCCGGGAGGTCGTGGTGGCCGTCAACAAGATGGACCTGGTGGATTTCAGCGAAGAGGTGTTTACCGCCATCGTATCGGACTATCGGAAAATGGAGCAGGAGATGGGCTTCAGCCTGGAGCACGTAACCTTCATCCCCATTTCCGCCAAAGACGGAGACAATGTCGTGAATCGCTCCGAACGCATGCCCTGGTATAGCGGGCCTTCCCTGCTGGAATACCTGGAGACCGTTCCCATTCCGGCTGGCAGCGACGCCAGCACCCTCCTTCCGGTCCAATATGTCATCCGTCCCATTTCCGCCCAATTCCCGGACTTCCGCAGCTATGCGGGGCAGCTTTGCTCCGGAACGCTCAAGCCGGGTGACCGGGTGACCGTCCTGCCCTCCGGCCTCACCACGGAAGTAACCGCGATCTGGCTGGGCGACAAGCAGATACCGGAGGCGGTCGCTCCCCTTTCCGTTGCCGTCACCTTGAAGGATGACATCGACATCAGCCGGGGAGATGTCCTGGCCGTTTCCGACCAAATACAACCGGCTATCGGACAAGAGTTTACGGTTGATGTATGCTGGCTGCGGGATACCCCGCTGGAAACGGGAAGGCGTTACCTGGTACGCCACGCCGCGCAGGAAGTGACGGGGATCGTGAAAGCCATCGAATACAAGATCGATATCAACACGCAGGAGCGCATCGGCGGGGTCGATTCCCTGCGGATGAACGATATTGCCCGCATCCGCATCAAAACCGCGGAGCCGCTGGTATTCACCCCGTATGAGAAGAACCGTGTCATGGGATCGCTGGTCTTCATTGATGAAAGCAACGATACCGTTGGCGCCGGAATGATTAAGAACGCATAATGGATCTGAAAGAAACCGCCGCGCGCCTGAACGAGAAGTTTATGGGCGCCGATCCGCAAGAGGCCGTAACCTGGTTTGTCCAGCACTACGGGCGCAAGGCCGCCCTGTCTTCCAGCCTGAGTTACGAGGACCAGGCTGTAACGGCCATGATGTGCCGCGCTGACAAAGAGCAGGCGCGGGTTTTCACCCTCGACACCGGCCGTCAGTTCCCGGAATTCTACAACCTGCTGGACCGCACGCAGGCCGCGCTGGGCATTTCCATCGAAGTCTTCTTCCCGGACTTCCGGCGGGTGCAGGAAATGGTCAGGGAGCACGGTGTCAACCTGTTCTATGAAAGCGTGGAATTGCGGCACCTGTGCTGTCAAGTCCGGAAGGTGGAACCGCTGAAACGGGCTCTGGAAGGTACCGAAGTATGGATTACCGGCCTGCGACGCAGCCAGTCCGTCACCCGGACCGACATGCAGATGGTGGAGGTTGACGAAGCGGACGGACTCCTCAAATTCAATCCCCTCATCCTCTGGTCGGAAGAGCAGGTGAAGGCCTATGTCCACGATAACGGCATTCCCTACAACCCCCTGCACGACAAAGGCTTTCCCAGCATCGGCTGCCAGCCTTGTACCCGGGCCATAAAAGAGGGAGAGGACATCCGCGCCGGCCGATGGTGGTGGGAAAATCCCGACCATCGCGAGTGCGGACTCCACTCCCGCTAAAAAACGATCTATTTAGAACGCGAACCGGATATCCAGCGGCACGTTCTCCAGGGAGAGGTTGTACACATCTGCCTTGGATTCGGCGGATTGCTGTGCATACTCCTCTATGAAGGCGGCGGCGAAGTCGCTGTCACCCGTTGCCTGCGTCTTCAGAACCAGGCCGGACAGTTCTGCCAGCGTACTTTCCATCTTGCCATAATCCAGCACATAGCGGCCATTCTCCTGACGGGTAAACGCACCCGCTTTATGCAGATAGTTGAATATCATGGTGTTGGCACGTCCGCGAGCCGTTCCCTCACCGAAGCGCTCGGAACGGGCCAGCGATACGAAGAACGTGGTCAAGGCATCTTCCTTGGTAAAGAGGTCGCGAATGTCGAAATGGTCCTGCAGTTTGCAAACCAGCAAGGCGCCCACGGCATTGGCCTTCATCACCTCGAACGTAAGGGCGGCATTCCCCAGGGCTTGCTCGACACTGCCCAGGCCGTTTACCGTCTCCTTGACACCCAGACCCTGGGCCACCTCGCGGAAGACGATATTCCAGAAGAAGGCTTCGGACGAGAGATGGGCCGCAGCGGCATCGTCCAGCAACACGTTGCCGGCAGGGCTTACCACATAGTTGAATTTGGCGCGGATTACATTCTCCAGCAGGATGGTACGGGTACCTTTATCCCGCTGCACGTCGGCATCGTACGGCAGGTTCAGGGCAATTACTTTTACGCCCGCATTGGCCTTTCCGGCATAGTAGAGGGCATCGCAAGAAAAGATATTGGAGCCGGTGCCGGGCTGGAACGTCTTGTAGGCTTCGTCACAGGGGAGATCTTTCTGGAATTCTTCCAGGCGGGAGACATACTTCATCAGCATTTCCGTCTTGGCCTCGTTCTTCAGGAGGACGAAGGCCTCATAGGAACGCTTCAGGCCGAAGAGTTGGTCATCGTCCGTCTCGTTCGGGCCCAGGACCAGGTCCATCTTGCTATCGTCCATCTCCAACCAGTCGATATCGCTCTGGTAATAGTTGTCGGTGCGAAGGGCCTCCGCCTTGCTCAGCAGGTATTTCTTTACGCTGGGCTTGATGGTAATGTCGGCCGCGGCCGTCAGGTAGTTGGCAATCTTTTCAATATGATCGCGATAGGCGTCATGGAACCACACGGTTTTCAAGGCGCCGTCTTCCCCGCGGCGAATCAGGGTATAGGGGCTGTTTTTGGCCGGATCTTCGAATGCGGCGAATTCCGCTTCGGTCATGTCGGCCGGATAGAAATTGGCCCCCGGAAGGCGATTCTCATAGCCTTCCACGAAGGATTCGCCATTGGTACGGTCCCACGGGCCGTATTGGATCTCTGCATAGGTCTTCTGGGCCGGATCCTCTATTCCATCCAGCAGGGCCTGCTTGTCGCCAAAATACTGTTCCCAGTACATGGCATCCAGTTCGGCCGCCGCAAACCGGTACAGGTTCAACACTTCTTTTCCATTATCGGTGATGCCGCTCAAATCAGGGGCATCGAAGGTTACGACGGGGTAATCCGCCACTTTCCGCGTAAAAGGAGACTTCTCCTGTTGCTGGCAGGCACCCAGGACCGCCAGCGACAACGCAGCCAAAACCAATACTTTCCTCATATCGATTGAATCTTATATTATACTCATAATCAAAACTTGCGCAGCAACGACGCGCAGGAACATCGTCAACGGGTAAACGGTGGCATAGTTGACTGCAATCCGGCTGCTGCCATACATCTGCTCCGAGAAAGAAAGCAGGGCGGGGTCGGTGGTTCCACCGGAGAGCAGACCGCAAACCTTGAAAAAGTCCATTTTCAGGACCAGACGGGAAACGAACGCGACCACCAGCATCGGGATGAGCGTAATGAGGGCGCCGTACAGGACCCACACATAACCGCCGCCCATCAGGCTGGACACGAAATTTTCTCCCGCCCCAAGACCGACAGCCGCCATAAAGAGGGAAATGCCCATTTCCCGGATCATCAGGTTGGCACTCAACGCCGTATAGGTGGTAATGCGCAGTTTGGGGCCGAAATGCCCCAGCAGGATGGCCACGATAAGCGGACCGCCCGCCAGTCCCAGTTTCAGCGGCTGCGGCATGGTCGATAAGTGAATGGGCGCCATCCCCAGCAGGACACCCAGGGCGATACCGAAGAAAATCGGCACCAGGTTGGGTTTCCTCAGCGATTCGGGCTGGTTCCCCACGAACTTGGAAAGATGGCGGATGCCCTCTTCCGATCCCACCACCTGGATGCTGTCCCCCACCTGGAGGATCAGGTCGGCATCGGCCTGCAGCTCAATGCCGCTTCGCAGGATGCGCGTGACGGTAACCCCGTATTTCTGCCGGATATCCAGGTTGCGGAGGCTGTGGCCGGTAATGACGGATTTGGTGATGGAAAGGCGTCTCGACACCAGTTCGGTGCCCGGTTTCTGCCAATCTTTCATCTCCACGGGAAGTTCCAGGCCAAAAATGATACCGGCCTTGTCCTTGTGCTGGACATCGGTGACAATCAGCAGTTCATCTCCTTCCTGCAAAGGCAGGTCCAGGTCCGGAAAGAAGACTTCCCCTGCGCGCTTCATGCGCGCGATAACCAGGTGGTCTGAATTCACCTCTCCGACGATATCGTGAACCGATTTTCCAAACAAGGCGGGATTTTCGACCCGGCAGGCCACGCGATAGGCATTGGCATCGACATTGTCTCCCTTCGAGGCAGCCTCCCGTTCCTTGTCCAGGTTGACGCGGAACAGGTTCTTGCCCAGGATGACCACGAAAATCGCGCCCAGGACGCCCAACGGATAGGCTACCGCATATGCGGAAGCGATGGGGCCGGAAGGCCGCCCTCCCTCTTCGAGGATTTGCTGTGCGGCACCCAGGCCGGGGGTATTGGTAACGGCACCCGACATGACACCCGTCATGATAGCCAGGTCTTCACCCGTTACCAGATGGATGACAAAAGTGGTAATGACAGCCAGCGCCACCAGCGCAATGGCCATCAGGTTCATGGTAATGCCGTCTTTGCGGAATGAGCGGAAAAAGCCGGGGCCCACTTGCAAGCCGATGGCGAACACGAACAGGATAAGGCCGAAATCTTTTACAAAACTCAGCATCGTCGGGTTGATGCGCAGGCCAAAATGGCCCAGCAGGATACCCACAAACAGGATCCAGGTAGATCCCAGCGAGACCCCCTTAACCTTGAAACGGCCCAGATACAATCCGGAAGCAATGACCAGCGCAAGAACAAAAATGGCGCCGGAGGTGCTCCCTTGTGTCAACATCTTCATCATAACGGCCGCAAAGGTAGCAAGTTTTTTTGAATTAACGAATCAGGTTTCCGAGGATGCTGCGCGTCAATTCCCGGGTAAGGGTCCGCGTAGCGGCCGATGCCGCCGTAGAGGCCGCTTTCCCTGCAGCGCTTTTGGAACCCGATTTCCCGGCCGAGGATTTCTTACCGCCCAGCGAGTTGCTGACCGCGCTGCCCACGCTTCGGGCGACGCTGGCCGTCACCGCCGTCACAACGGCACCGAAAATCTTGCTTCCCAGGCTGTTCTTCCGACGTTTTGCTTCCTCTTTCTCGGCTTTGGCCGCTTCTTTCTCGGCCGCAGCCGCCTCCCGGGCGGCCTGCTCCTCTTCGGCGGCATCCGCCGCTTCCTTCGCCGCCTGCTCGGCCTGGGCCAGCAGGACCTCGAACGCGCTCTCCCGGTCAATGGCATGCTCGTAGCGCCCGTACAGACGGGACTTCTTGATCAGGTCCGCCCGCTGTTCTTCGGTGATGGCACCGATCTGGCTCAACGGGAAGAGGATTTTTGCCCGTTCCACCACGGTAGGGGCGCCCTTTTCGTCCAGGACCGATACCAGGGCTTCGCCCGTTTCCAGTTCCAGGATGGCATCTTCCGTCTTGAAAGCCGGGTTGGTGCGGAAGGTCTGGGCCGCGCTACGCACGGCTTTCTGGTCTTTGGGCGTATAGGCCCGCAGGGCATGTTGCACGCGGTTGCCCAGCTGGCCCAGAATGTTTTCGGGAATATCGGTCGGGCTCTGGGTGATGAAATAGATGCCCACCCCCTTGGATCGGATGAGCCGGATCACCTGCTCGATCTTGTCCGTGAGGGCCTTGGACGTATCGGCAAAGAGCATGTGTGCCTCGTCGAAGAAGAAGACCAGCTTCGGGAGATCCAGGTCGCCCACCTCGGGAAGGCGGGCATACAGGTCGGACAGCAGCCAGAGAAGGAAGGTGGAATAGAGCTTCGGCTGAAGCATCAGCTTGTCGGCCGCGAGCACGTTCATGATGCCCTTTCCGCCTTCGCACTGGAGGAGGTCATAGACATCGAAGGCCGGCTCGCCGAAGAACTTCTCGGCGCCCTGGTTCTCCAGGGTCAGCAAGGAGCGCTGGATGGCGCCCACACTGGCCGCGGTCACGTTGCCATAGGCCGTGGTGAACGTTGCGGCATTTTTGGCCACATAGTCCAGCATCGCCCGCAAGTCCTTCATATCCAGCAGCAAAAGGCCGCGGTCGTCGGCAATCTTGAACACGATATTCAGGATGCCGGTCTGCGTTTCGTTCAGTTCCAGCAGGCGGCCCAGCAGCTGCGGTCCCATGTCGGAAACCGTGGCCCGCATCGGGTGTCCCTGTTCGCCGAACACATCGAAAAACCGGACCGGACAACTTTGGAACTGCGGATCCTCGATGCCGAATTCAGGCAGCCGTTTCTGGATAAAACCGGACAGTTTCCCCGGCTGGCTGATACCCGAGAGGTCGCCCTTCATATCGGCCATGAAACACGGCACGCCGGCCTGGCAGAAGGTTTCCGCGAGGACCTGGAGGGTGACCGTTTTACCGGTACCCGTGGCACCGGCTATCAAACCGTGGCGGTTCGCCATTTTCCCGACAATGCTGATCGGGCCGTTTTGGGAGTGGGCTATGTACAGCCCGCGTTCTTGATCGAGCATACTATTCCTGCATGGATTGGATTACACGTTGGTTGATGTCGCGGAGACGGGGCTCATCCATCTTGATGACTTTCCGGTCGTAGGTCATCAGGCCGTTTACCTCTACTTCCACATCCGTGGTCTGGGTATAGACCGCGCCGGCCACGCCTTCCTTTATGATTCCCTTCAGCATCTCGGCAAAGCGTTCGTATTCGGCCAGCACTTCCTCTCCGGAAGTATATTTCACATAGCCCCAGTTCTTGTCGGCCTGCCAGAGGTGGCCGTCCACCGGCCAACCGATGCCGCCGTACTCGCCCAGCACGTCGATTACTTCCCCGTTGCTGCGCAGTTTCATCTTCGGCATCGGATAGTTGTGGCTGTCCAGGATATCGCCGCAGTGGCGATGGTTGCCGCCGGAGGCCGGGTTGATGAGGCGCGTCGGGTCGAGATCGTGGGTGAAAGCGACCACCTGCTCCGTATCGAACTGGCCCCAGCCCTCGTTGAACGGGACCCAAACCACAATGCACGGAGACACCTTGTTCTGGGCGATGATCTCTCCCCATTCGCGGTAGTAATTCTCCTTTGCGCGCTCCGGAACTTCGTAATCCTCCCCGCCATAGGTCCACTCGTCCCACTGTCCCTTCTTGTTGTGGGCGATGCACGGCATATCCTGCCAGACCATCACGCCCAGGACGTCGCACCAGTAATACCAGCGGCGCGGTTCGATTTTGATATGCTTGCGGATCATGTTGTATCCGAAGTCTTTGGTCTTCTGGATGTCGAATTTGAGGGCTTCGTCCGAAGGGGCGGTATAGAGGCCATCCGGCCACCAGCCCTGGTCCAGCGGACCATAGTGGAAGATAGGCTTCCCATTGAGACCCAGCCGCTTATAACCATCTTTATCGACCACCATGCTCACCGAGCGCATGGCCGCATAGCCCGTTACCTGATCTACCTCATCCTTCCCCTGGCGCAAGCTCAGCCGGAGACGGTACAGATAGGGTGCATCCGGGGTCCACAGCTGCGGATCCGGAACAGCCGCGACCACCGGCTCTCCGGGAGTGGTAATTGCGGTCGCCACCCGGGTCCCGTCGGCCGAAAGGACTTCCACCTCCACCGTCGTATCCAGATCCGCGTTTCCGGCGCAATTCACCGTTATCGAGAAGGAACCGCTTTCCGGATCGGCGACTGCTTCGTAATCCGTGATGTATGTAGCGGGAACGGGCTCCATCCACACGCTCTGCCAGATACCGGTTACCGGGGTGTACCAGATTCCCCTCGGCACCGTAACCTGCTTGCCGCAGGGTTGGAAATCGGTATCGGTGGCATCGGTCACCTTTACCCGCAGCTGTTGCTCTTTTCCCTTGTTCAGATACGGGGCGATATCGAAGCCGAAATGGGTATATCCGCCCGAATGGGAACCCACCAACTGGTCGTTTACATAAACCTCTGCGAACCAGTCCACCGCCTCAAAATTCAGCATCACGCCACCCTTGCGCCACGAATTCGGAACGGAAAAGACGGTCTCATACCAAAGGGCCTCCTTCTTCGAGACGCGTTTTCCCACGCCCGAAAGAGCCGATTCCACGCAGAACGGAACCAGGATCGTGCTGTCACAGACCGGATGCTGTTCTTCCTGCGGGACGATGGCATATTGCCATAAGCCGTTCAGCGACTTCCAGGTCTCCCGGACCATCTGCGGACGGGGATATTCGGCATGGACATTTTCGGGGGTCAAGGATTCTCCCCACGTAGTCAGGATTCTGTCACCGGCCGGTTCCCAGCTCGGAGCAGCGGTGCAGGCAGCGACCAGGACGGTTGCCACCAAAACGGTCATACTTTTCATATTTGGCTTTCTTCTTTGAATTTACGGGAAAATCTCCAGGCAAAGAACAGTCCGAGGGACAGGACGAAGACGCCCACGCCCAGGAAGGCGTTCCAATTGGCCGGGAGACGGAGACCGGTCTTGTCAATGCAAATAAAGGTAACGCTGACAGCGGTCATGAATGCGGCTGGCAACAGGGAGACCAGATACCAGAGGCGTCCTTTGCATCGAGCCAGAAAAGCCGTCACCGCCCAAAGCGAGAATACGGCGAGCGTCTGGTTGGCCCAGCCGAAATACCGCCAGATGGTGTTGAATCCCTGGGAGTCGGCAATGTTGTACCAAAGCAGCAGACCGGCGGCAATAAAGAGCGGGATGCAGATCATCAGCCGGTTGCGGATACTTTTCTGCGGGAAGGAGAGGAAATCGGCCACGATCAGACGGGCACTGCGGAAAGCCGTATCGCCGCTCGTGACGGGAGCCGCGACAACGCCCAGCAATGCCAGGATGCCGCCCACAAGCCCCAGCCAGTTTTTGGAAACCTTCGTTACCACCTCGGGGGCAGATGCACTCAGGGAGGACCCCACTTCGGCCGCGCCGCCGTCGAAGAAGAAATAGGAAGAAACGGCCGCCCAGACCAGGGCCACCAGACCTTCCGTAATCATGGAACCGTAAAACACCGGACGTCCCAGTTCCTCGTTTTTGAGGCAACGGGCCATCAGCGGGCTCTGGGTGGCGTGGAAGCCTGAAATGGCACCGCAGGCAATGGTAATGAACAGGCAGGGGAAAATGGGTTGGCCCATAAGGCCCAGTTCCGGTCCTCTGTTGGCCAGGCCGTCCCACAGTTCGGGGATGGCGGGCCATTTTACAATCAGGCCGACGAGCAGTCCGGCCGCCATGAACAGGAGGGCGCAGGCGAATACAGGGTAAATCTTTCCAATAATCTTATCGATGGGAAGCAGGGTCGCGATGATATAATAGACGAAAATAACGCCTATCCACAGCATCATATTCAATTGAGTGCCTTTGGCAGCAGAATCCAGAATAAATGAGAAATCGCTGATATCCCCTAAAATAATCGCCGGCGAATAGACGAACACGGCACCCACCAGCATCAGCATGATGACGGAGAAGACGAGCATTACCTTTTGCGTGCTTTTCCCCAGATAGATGCCAATCAAGTCGGGCAGGTTCGCGCCACCGTGCCGGACCGAGAGCATTCCGGTCAGATAATCGTGTACCGCACCGGCAAAGATACAGCCCAGAACGATCCACAGGTAGGCTGCCGGGCCGAATTTCGCCCCCATGATGGCTCCGAAAATCGGTCCCGTACCCGCGATATTGAGGAACTGAATCATAAAGACCTTCCACGTGGGCATGACAATGAAATCCACCCCGTCCGCCTTTTCCACGGCAGGCGTAGGCCGTTTCGGATCCGGACCAAACACCCTGGCAATGAACCTGCCATACACAAAATACCCCAGCACCAGAGCCAAAACACTCAAAAGGAATGAATACATAGTATTATCTATTTATGCTATTTATGCGTCCTACAAAAATAATAAAAAAGCCGCAATAAAAGAAGAAAAAAAGAAGCCGGCCAAAAAGGCCGGCTCGTGCGCGAGATGAGACTCGAACTCACACAGGTTTTACCCCACTAGCTCCTGAAACTAGCGCGTCTACCATTTCGCCACCCGCGCAAGTGGATAGGACTGCAAAGATAGAAACTCTTTTCCGGAAAAACAATATTTTTCCCTAATTTTTCAAATAACGACGTTTCGCTCGACTGTCTTTTCCCAACATTCCAGGCGGAAGGTCACCTGCGTCCGCGCATAATCAATCTCCATGGGCAGGTCCGGCAAATCCGGCGCAGCCCAGTCGTAGCCTCCCTGGACGATATAATCTCCCAGCGGGAAGGCGCGCAACACGCCATCCTCATCCCGGATTTCCAGCGCCAGGGAGGCATCGGTCTGACGGGGCAGGCCGATATGGAAGATTCCTTTCCCATCGGGACACGGGACATAGTCGAACGCACCCGCAACCGGTTTGTCGTCCCGGTCATATCCGGCGATGGAGCCCCGTATCCTCAACTGGAAAGGGAAGTTCGCAGCCGGCTGTCCTTCCACCTTGAACGCCAGCGAAAGCCGGCAGTGATTCTTGTGCAGCGTCACGATTTCCGCCTGGCGCTCCCCCTCGGCCACAAGGCTCCGGACCGCCGACCAGACCGGCGGACAGTCCCGTCCGGGCGGGATCACCAGCCCCTTCCCCGGCACATACAGGGAGGAATCGGCACAATAGATCTGGAAACGGAGCGGACGGCGCACCACCCTCCGCTCAAAAGCGGCCGAACCGGTATGCAGGGTATCCTCCACCCGCTCCGTTCCCTGTGAAAGTGATAAATAATAGGGCGGAGCGCCTCCCCGTATACCAATCACGAGGTTGCAGGGACAGCCGGTCCGGTCTTCCTTCACCGCACAGGAAAACGCCGCGATGAGGCAGCCGGCCCATAACCCCGCCCATAAGAGCCTTTGTTTAAAACACATAGGTCAACGCCAGCACCAGTTCGTTGGGCAGGAAGAACACTTTCTGGCCGCGCTCCAGGGTAAAGCCGCAGACCGGGCACTCATAGACGGCATACCGGTCCCAGCCGGCCCACCCGCTGAGACCGAATTCCAGATTCAGGCGCCGGTTCACCATATACGTATAGCCGGCTCCCAGACCCGCCCCCACGCGGTCTCCCTCCCGGGTCTCACGGGAAAACACCCCGCCGTGGTTGTACTCCTGATACTGGGCCTTTGCCGAAATCCACCAGCCCGAGAAAACGTGCCAGGGCCAGTAACGGACACCGGCGTTATACACCTGCTGGCGGTTCTGCATCCGGTTTTCTTCCGGTCCGAAAGAGAAAGGGTTGTACTTGGCAGCGGCCTCCAGCGTCCAATGCCGGGCCACCGAAACGCCCGCGCCCACATTCAAGGTACCCAGCATCATGTAGTCCGCCATGTTCAGGGTCACGGCGGTCTTCTGGGCAAAGGCCGGGCCGCACGACAGCACGGCCCAGACCAGCAGCATCAGCATTCTCTTCATGGAATCATTCATTTGTATAACGTGCAAACACCTCGTCGATAATGGCTTTCCTGCCCGGGTAGAGCGACACCAGTTTGGCTTTCAGGGCCTCGCGCGAAGCCACGTCCTCATCCAGGGCTTTGATGATTTCCGAAGGCGTCATGCCCCGCTCGTCCAGGTATCGGAAGATTTGCGGGAAGAACCACCACTCCTGTCCGAAGGAAGGCGGATTGCCGCCATACCGGTCGGAATAAAGCTTCTGTTCCAGGTAATAGGCCCACATTTCCCCGATTTCACAATAGCCGGAATCGGTTTCGGTACCGGTCCCATAGACCACGCCCCCGCTTCTTACGAAGGAAGAAATGATATACTCGATATAGCGGTCCCAGTAATCTACGCCCACACGCGTAAAATGGCTTGCATGGGCCAATTCATGCACGACCAGGTTATAGATGGCCGCATAATCATCGGCATTGGAAACACCCAGGGTAATATCCGGCAGGAATACCTGGATGATGGAGCGGAATTCACCCAGGAACTTCGCGAACAGTCCCTTCCCCAGCACCGTCCCGTGCTTGAGCATGGCCGCACTGCTCAAATCCTTCTTGTAAAAGATCCAGAACCGGACGTCCGACGGGGGTTTCGGCAGGTTCAGGTCCTCTTCTGAACAGCGCTGGAAGTAATCCCAGGCCGCATTGTTCGTCACGCAGCGGGCAAACAGCTTGCGGTCCGAGTCTTTGTGGATAATCTCGTCAATGCCATGTGGCGAACCCTTCCCAAGGGTCGAAAAAGAAGCCGGAATCAAGATCAGGTTCAGTCCGATTCCAAAGCCGATTTTGTTCTTGAAAACCAGCCGGTAACGTGGCCGCCACGAGAAGTATTTCGGCATCTCGTAATAGCCGTCCCGGTCGGTGTAGCAGGACGCGAACTTCACAAATACATTGCACGAGACCATCACGCCTGCAACGCCAAACGGCTTGCCCTCGGCATATTTGTCATCCACGATCATTATCCGCCCCTCCGGACGCGTGGCTTCGCCCTTGGTCTCAGGCACATAGAGATTCTCGTTCCCCGTGAGCCGGAAGGATTCGCGTTCCACCGCCGCCCAGTCGATGCCGTCATCGGCCCGCGTCACGGCCTCATTGGGGATATAGCACTCATCCAGCACCTCGTACGGGATGCCTTCCGGGAACTGGAACGAGGGTGAGACCACGGCGTACTGCCAGGTGATCTTGTCTTCATCCACGGATGGATCGTGGTAATAATCCCCTTCCCGCAAGATTTCATAGTCCATCGGATGGTCCAGCATTTCCACCCCCAGTTCCTGCAGCCTCTTGTACTGGTCCTCGTCCGCCGGGAGGAAGCGGACATAGATGTCGCTGGGCCGGATATCGGTCCGGCCCGCCTTGGTCGGATAGACCGAAGCCAGTGCCTTGGTCATGTTGTCTACCGTGTAAGGATCGTCCAGTTTGTTCCCCAGGACAATCATTTCGTGATAGACTTCCGTATCCCGTTCTTCTTCGCCGCCCGAAAGGTCGGAGCCGCCATCTTTGGAGCACGCCCCCGGCACTACCGCGAGCAGCAACCACAACCAGATGTACTTCATCCTTTTCATAGCAAAAATCTTTTCACGGCAAAGGTACAAGGGATTATCCGTGTAAACTAAATTTACACGGATAATGTGAAAAATCGCCATCCTACATGCGTAGAACGGCGATTTTCTTTATGGTAAAATCGTTATTTTTATATAAAAAACGCGACTAGAAATACGTAACGGTTTTCTGTTCTACCGCACTCATGATGCTATTGGCCACGCGGCTCACGCCAAAGCGGAAGAATTGCTTGTTCATCCACTCCTTCCCCAGCAGTGTCATCCCGATGGAATAATAGCACACGGCGTCCTGGGCGGTAGAGATACCTCCCGCTGCCTTGAAGCCAACCTTGCGGCCGGTCTTCTCAAAAAAGCGGCGGATGCACGCACACATTACGTAGGCTGCCATCGGCGTCGCATTCACCTCAACCTTACCGGTAGATGTCTTGATGAAATCGGCGCCCTCTTCCATGGCCAGGAAGGAAGCGGTGGCAATGGCTTCCGGAGTCACCAGCAGGCCGGTTTCCAGAATCACTTTCAGCACCACCGGGCGGCCGACCCGGGCCGATGCGACATCAATCGCTTTGCGCATGGCACGGATTTCCGCGGCAGCGGCGTCATAATCTCCCGCCAGGAAATTCGCAAGGGACAGGACGATATCCACCTCGTCGGCACCCTGCTCAACAGCCAGTTCGCACTCGCGGACCTTTACCTCCAGGAAACTCTGGGTAGAAGGGAATGCACTGGCCACCGTGGTCACATGGACCGAAGGGTCCAGCAGTTCCTCACGGACCGTAGAAGCGAAATTGGGATAGACGCAAATGGAAGCCGGCATGGGGTAGCCGGGCCATTCTTTCTTCAGGCCGTTCACCTTGTTCACGAGCTTGGTCACCGAGGCGACCGTATCATTGCTGCGCAGGGTCGTCAGGTCCATAAAGGAGAAGCAGTCTTTCAGCACTTCAGGAGAAGTAACCTTGGATACGTTTTCGGCTATGATACCCAGACTGCGGTCGATTGCATCCTTATCAGGAGTATAATCGTACTTTTTTAAATAATCTGTCATATCTTATTGGTTATTAATTATCCTCTGATTTGTATCTTGAACCCCTCCTCGATGAGCGGGCGCACCAGGACGGCCATCTCTTCGGGGGTAAATTTCTGCAAACCCTTCATGGGCGTCTCCCGGTCCAGGGTATAAACCATTACCTCGCGGGGCCGAAGTTCCCGGACGATATCCATCCACCCGAGCAGCACTTCCGGGGCGGACGAATCGAAGCCGGGGGCGCGCAGGAACATGGTTTGCAGGACAAAATCTCCCTCGAAACGCTTCAGCGCTGCAACCACATCCGCCACATGGTAACCCGGGGCGGGTCTGTTAATCAAGGCCGCCAGGGCATCGGTGGGAGCATCGATTTTCAAGATGGGATTATCCACCTTCTGCAAAGCATGGAAGACGTCCTCCCGACCCACCCGCGTGGCATTGGACAGGACCGATACCTTCGCGGCCGGATAATAGGCGTCCCGCAACGAAAGGGTCACGTCAATGATCTGTGCGAATTCCGGATTCAAGGTCGGTTCACCGTCCCCGCTGAACGTGATGGAGTCAATGGGTGTTCCTGCTGCCTTGCACGCTTCCAGCTTGGACGTCAGCGCCTTCTGCAGGTCTTCCGCTGTCGGGAGGACGGTATCTCCGCGCCCATCCCGGTTCCACCCGCATTCGCAATAAATGCAGTCGAAGTTGCACAACTTCCCCTTCTGGGGCAGCAGGTTGATGCCCAGTGAGGAACCCAGCCTGCGGCTGTAGATAGGACCAAATACCGTTTCTTCGCGCATCATAGGCTATCGGATTCTATAAGAGGTACTTGCCGTTGTGAGCCGAGCTCCGTCGGCAAGATGGTCAATGCAAACGATTCCCGGGCGCATGCCCGCTTCCAGACGCCCCATGACATCCTCCTTTCCCAGGAAGGCGGCACCGTTGGAGCAAGCCCAGCCCAGCATTTCTTCCAAAGAGAGCTGCGGGAAATTTTCCTGCAGACAGAACAGTTCGGACACCATGTCCAGGTCGTCGTTACTGGACAGGGAGTCGGTTCCCACGGTCAGGGAAAGGCCGCTGTTCCGCAGCAATTCCACGGGCGGTAACGCGTCGTGGATATAGATGTTCGACAAGGGGCACAAAGCGATGAAGGGATGGTGCAGCTTCGCTTTTACGGCGGCAATTCCTTCGGCATCCATACAGACCTCGTGTACCAGCAGGATGTGCTCGTCGAAGGGGGCAGGATGCACTTTTTCCAGGCGATCCAGGAAATACAGCAGGGAGGACGTTCCCGTTACGGGCGGCGTCCGCATGCCGGCGCGCACACGGTTTTCCCACATGGGGCCGCTGCCGCTGCGCATCATCTCCTCTTCCTCGGGCGTTTCTTCGCTATGGAACGACAGGAATCCGGACGCCAGGCCGGCGGCGCTGGAGGCCGTCACCAGTTCCGGGCTCATGGTATAACAGGCGTGCGGCGTCGGGGCGGCATCCAAGCCGAAAGACTGGGCCTGCCGCTGCAGGGCCAGCACGTCTTCCATCACCTTCGGGCAATCCTCGGGTTCCGTCCCGAACACTTCCAGAAAGGTACGGGTATAAAGGGGCGAAGCCGCCTTGACGGCGAAAGAATCGGCCCCGTTGCTGATATCCGCCATCGCCTGGACACCCCGCTGCCAAAGCTGGTCCATCCGGCTGCGGATGGTTTCGATCCGCTCGGCCTGCGGCGCCGTATCGCGCAAAGCATTGATCTGGTCGATAAAACCGGCCATCCCGGTCCCGCGACGGAAAAGCCCCCGCATATAGGAAAGCTCGATGTGGCAGTGGGTATTTACGAATCCCGGCACCAGGGCGCAGCCCGTCAGGAAATGCGGTTCCGCCGCCACATCCTCGCATACACCCGTCCGCAGGATGGTTCCCTCGTCGTCGTATTCGACAAAACCATTCTGTACGGGCCCCCTGCCATCCAGGGCAAAGAGATAGGAAGCGGCTACTCGGTTCATCGTTCGTCTCCCGTCAAGATAATTGGTCCGCGGAACATCGTATCCCGCTGGGCCGGAAGGATTTTCAGCCGGTGGTCGGTGGAATCCACGAAGACCGTGAGGGTATCGGTGCTGAATCGGCCCGAAAAGACATCGCGGTAATACGGAACGCCGAAACGGAGGCTTCGGATACGCTGGCGCTCCGCCTGCCGGTCCGATTCCTTGTTGGCCAGTTTGTCCAGGGCTACCCGGTCGGCTTCCAGCCGGTCGATGACCCCTTGCATCATGCGGCTGTAGCGTTTGGGATCCCGCATATAATGCTGCACGCTCCGGAAATAATCGGCCGTGGAATAGCCATGACGGCGGAAAAGGGCCTCGTAAAACAGGGTCGTATCGGCCGTCTCCCGGAATTCCCGGTGATCCTGCAGCCATTGGTCGGCCATGAACATATCATAATAGATATCGGCCATTTCATCGCGTGGGATCACTTTCCCCTTGCGCGAGCAGCAGCAGAGGGAAAGCAAAGCCAGGGTCAGGCAGAGGAAGGCTACCGGAATGCGTTTCATCTTAGCGAAGGACAGCTCCGTATTCGTTCTGGAAGGTGGCGAGCACCTTCTTCATGGTATTCTCCACATCGGCGTCGGTGAGGGTCCGCTCGGGATCCTGCAGCACGAAACTCAAGGCATACTGTTTCTTTCCCGCAGGAATCTTGTCGCCCCGGTAAACGTCGAAGAGGTTCACCTGACGCAGCAGTTTCTTTGCGGCACGCTGGGCGCTCTTCTGCAGGTCGGCGTACGAAACGCTCTCGTCCAGCAGCAGGGCCAGGTCGCGGCGAACTTCGGGGAAACGAGGCAATTCTTTGAATTTCACCTTGTCACGTTTCACCAGTTCGAAGAGGGTGTTCCACTCGATTTCGGCGGCGAACACCGGCTGCTTCACACCAAAGCGTCTGGCAAGGGCCGGATTCACCGTACCCATCACGGCCAGTTTTGCTCCCTTGCCGGGCAGGCTGTACACCAGACCCTCGGAGAAGATGTCGGCCGGAGCCGGGGCCGTCTCCATCTGGGACAGATCGGCGCCATAGCGCTTGAGCAAGGCTTCCAGATAACCTTTCAGGCCAAAGAAACCGCTTTTGCGGGGTGCCGCCGACCACGATTTGTCCGGCGTGCCCGTCATGAAGAGGGCAAAGCAAGGATGCTCCTCATAGGAGGCCAGCGTGGTCCCGTCTCCTTCCGGCAGACGGCGATAGACGCTGCCATACTCGAAAGTCTTGAGCGATACAGCCTGACGGTTCAGGTTGTAAGCAATCACCTCCAATCCATTTAGGATGAGGGTCTGACGCATCACGTTCAGGTCCGAAGAAAGCGGATTCACGATGCGGACGCAGGCCTCGGCCGGGAAGGTCTCCAGGCCATTGTAATAATCACCCTTGGTCAGGGAGTTGTTCATCGTCTCTACGAAACCGTTGGCGGCCAGGAAGTTGGAAACCGCATTGCGGATTGCTTCCGGCTGCGGAGACGGCGTGGCGTTCACGCTCATCTTCATGTGCTTCGGCAGGTCGATGTTGTTGTATCCGTAAATCCGGAGAATTTCTTCCACCACATCGCATTCGCGGTACACATCTACCATATAGGTCGGAGCCGCCACCGTTGCGCCCGTCGCGGTCTTGGAGACAAACCGGTAGTCCAGCCAGGTCAGGATGTTCTCGATGGTCTGGTGGCCGATGGGCTGGCCCACAAAGGCCTCGATCCGCGCATAATCCAGTTCGATGACCTTGCGCTCAGCCGGCACGGGATAGCATTCCTGCATCTTGCCCACCACATGGGCTCCCGCCAGTTCGCAGATAAGCCTGGCGGCCCGGCGACCGGCCAGGGCGGCGATTTCCGGATCGGCGCCCCGCTCGAAACGGAAGGAGGCGTCGGTCTGCAGCTGGTGTTTCTTGGACGTCTTGCGGATGGAACCGGCATCAAAACAGGCGCTCTCCAGGAAGACCTCGGTGGTCGACTCGGACACACCCGAATCCTCCCCGCCGAACACACCCGCGATGCACATCGGCCGCGAAGAATCGGCAATGACGATATCGGTCGCCGCCAGGGTGCGCTCGACACCGTCCAGCGTGACAATTTTCTCACCCTCCTTCGCCCGGCGGACGATGACCTTTCCGCCGCCGATCTTGGCCGCATCGAAGGTGTGCAGGGGCTGTCCGAGCTCGAACAGGATGAAGTTGGAAATATCCACCACGTTGTTGATGGGACGCAGACCGATGGCCAGCAACTTCTGCTGCAGCCACTCAGGCGATTCTTTCACCTGCACGCCCGCGAGGGTGATGCCCGTATATCGCGGAGCAGCGGTAGCATCTTGCACTTCGACCGGAATTTCCTTCCCGGCGCCCTCGGCGAAGCCGGCATCGTCCAGACGCTTCAGCGAGCACGGGATGCCATTGTGCATCAGGTAGGCATACAAATCGCGGGCGACACCCCAGTGGGAGGCCGCATCCACGCGGTTCGCGGTAATTTCATATTCGATGACCGCCTGGGTCTGGAGGTGGAGGTACTCCTTGGCGGGCGTTCCCACCACGGCATCTTCCGGAAGGACCATGATTCCCTCGTGGGAGGTACCGATGCCCAGTTCATCCTCGGCACAAATCATTCCGAAGGATTCCACGCCGCGGATTTTGGATTTCTTGATCTTGAAATCGCCCGGAAGCACGGCTCCGATGCGGGCGAACAACACTTTCTGGCCTGCCGCCACATTCGGGGCGCCGCAAACGACCGTCAACGGTTCCCCGGTTCCGTCCTCCACGGTGGTGATGTGCAGGTGATCCGAATCGGGGTGCGCTTCACAGGTAAGCACTTTGGCGACTACCACGCCGGCCAGGCCGCCGGGAACCGCCTCCGTCTCTTCCACGCCATCCACCTCGATACCGATCGAGGTCATTGCATCCGCAATCTGCTGCGGAGTCATGTCCACCTCAAGATAATCCTTGAGCCAATTGTAAGAAAGCTTCATATCTGGTTTACTGTTTTATTTCAAATCTTCTTTCGAGAAAAGCGACGCCACGAATTCCTTCCTGTCAAAGATCTTCAGGTCGTCGATCCCTTCTCCGATGCCGATGAATTTCACCGGAATCTTCATCTGGTCCACAATACCGATCACCACGCCGCCCTTCGCCGTGCCGTCCAACTTGGTCAGCGCCAGCGAGGTAACATCCGTGGCGCGGGCGAATTCTTTGGCCTGCTGATAGGCGTTCTGGCCGGTCGAAGCGTCCAGCACCAGCAGCACGTCATGCGGGGCATCGGGAACCACCTTCCGCATCACATTGCGGATTTTGGTGAGTTCGTTCATCAGGTCGATCCGGTTGTGCAGACGGCCGGCCGTATCGATGAGGACCACATCCGCCTCGCGGGCGACCGCCGCCTTAACGGTATCGAAGGCCACCGAAGCGGGATCGGAACCCATGCTTTGCCGGACGATGTCCACCCCGGCGCGCTGCGCCCAGATTTCCAGCTGATCCACCGCTGCGGCGCGGAAGGTATCGGCCGCACCGATGATGACCTTCTTTCCCTGCGCTTTCAGCATGGAGGCCAGTTTACCGATGGTCGTCGTCTTCCCTACGCCGTTCACCCCCACAACCATGATCACATAGGGCTTATGGGAAAAATCGAAAGGCTGGACCACGCCGTCGGGGGCGTTTTCCAAATCCATCAGCTTCGAAATCTCGTCCCGGAGGATTTCCACCAGTTCGTCGAAAGACAGGTATTTGTCCCTTTCAACACGGTCCTGAAGGTTGTCCACAATCTTCAAAGTGGTATCCACGCCCATGTCGGAGGCCACCAGGGCCTCTTCAATGGCATCAAGCGTTTCGTCATCGACCTTGGACTTGCCGACAACCGCTCGCGAGATGCGCTCGAAGAACGATTGCTTCGTTTTTTGGATGCCTTTGTCAAATAATCCCATAAATGAATACTTTAACCTGCAAATATAACAAAAACTGGGGAGAATAAAAAGAGAGAGGCACCCGTTAAGGCCCTCTCCCAATCATATTTTCAGTAAAGATTACTTCTTATTGAAGAAATCCTTTGCCTGTGCGGTTTCAACAAGCTGCTCCGTAAATACGTAAGCACCCGTCTTGGGGGACTTGTCCATTCTGATGCACTTGACCATGCTCTTGGCACCGGCCTTGGCTGCGAAGGTTGCAACTGCTTTCTTTGCCATGGTATAATCTCCTCAATTATTTGATTTCACGATGAACCGTCACCTTGTGCAGGTAAGGGTTGTATTTCTTACGCTCCAGACGTTCGGGCGTATTCTTTTTGTTCTTGGTCGTGATGTAACGGGACATTCCGGGAACGCCGCTTTCTTTCTGCTCGGTGCACTCGAGGATGACCTGAACTCTGTTGCCTTTTGCTTTCTTTGCCATAATCCTACGGTTTTAGACAAGATTAACATATCCTTTCTTCTGAGCCTCTTTCACCGTAGCCTCGAGACCATTCTTGCGAATGATCCGCATGCCCTTGCAAGACACTCTGAGTGTAACGAAACGCTGCTCTTCCTCGGACCAGAATTTCTTCCGCTTGAGGTTGAGGGAGAAGTCACGCTTGGTGCGCAGCTTGGAATGAGCGACATTGTTGCCCTTCATTCTCTTTCTTCCTGTAATTTGACAAACTTTTGCCATGGTTATTTCTTTTTTATTTTATTTCAATCTCTTGTGTTCCAGATTCCACATTTTTGCAGCGGGCTGCAAAGTTCGCATTAAATTTCCGTAATTCCAAGAAATCTATACAAATTTGAGGAATCTCCGCCACCTGATATTCTTGGGGAACTTACGTCCCCTGTCTGTTGAGAGCCAGATGACCGACGGCCTTCCCACAATATGGTCCTCGGGAACAAAACCCCAGTACCGGGAGTCGAGGGAATTGTGCCGGTTGTCTCCCATCATAAAATAATAGTCCTGCTTGAACGTATATTCGTGTGCGATTTCTCCGTTGATAAGGATGGTTCCGTCGGGCTGTTCCACAAGGCTGTTTCCTTCGTACACCGCGATGATGCGGCGATAAAGGGGCATGTTCTCCGCCGTAAGGGAGACCGTTGCGCCCTTGAAGGGAATCCATATGGGGCCATACCAGTCGCGGGTCCAATGACGTTCCGGGGTAAACGGGAAAAGGGTTTCCTCATTGTCCGGGAAGTCCGGCGGCCACACATCCAGGTTGGGTTCCACCGAAACGACGGCCTTGATCTCCTTCACTTTTTCCAGCATGGAAGCCGTGAGCGGGAGGAACGGATACCCCGGCAGGCGCGGATCATAATAGAGTTCCGTCGTGTTCAATCCCAGTTCATCCACGAACTTGGGGTTAAAGGGATGTCCGTTGGTTTTTACCTGATAGGTCAGCTGCAAACCCGGATACGCTTCCTGCTGAATCCCATTCACATACACCACACCGGCCTTTACTTCCAGCGTGTCACCGGGGATGGCGACACAGCGTTTGACATAGTGGTCTTTCTTGTCCATGGGGCGGACGACCACGGGGCCATAATGGCGAAGGACATAATCGCGGCCGGCATCGCGCACATAAGCGTAATAATCGGCCATGGGATCTTTTTTCAGCACCGTATCCCCATGCGGGAACCCGAACACCACATAATCGCCCCTTTTCACATTCCGGAAGCCCTTGAGCCTGCGGTATTGGTTCTGGATAGCGGTCGAATACGACTCTTTTCCAAAAATGACGTTGTGGGTAAACGGGATGGTCAGCGGGGTTTGGGGCACCCGCGGGCCATAGGTAAGCTTGCTGACGAAGAGATGGTCGCCCGTGTAAAGGGAACTCTCCATCGAAGAGGAAGGAATCTTGAAGGCCTGGAAAAAGAACATGTTGATGAACGTGACCACCACGAGTGCAAAGACAATGGCATCGATCCAATCGAGCAGCGCATTGTGTTTTTCACCCTCTTTGTACTCTTTCTTCCAGAACAGCCACTTTACCTTTTTGGTAATGTAGAGGTCGAAGATGACGATGAGTCCAAAGAGCCACCAGTAGTTCCCGAGCCAGATCACCCATAACACGTACAGGACCGCCCAGAAAAGCATCCGGGCCCAACGGTTATGGCAGAGATCCTTCCAACGCACGGTTCAGACTATTTTACCGAGTTGATGATGGCCTCGAACGCCTGCGGATTGTTCATCGCGAGGTCAGCGAGAACCTTGCGGTTCAGACCGATGTTCTGCTTGGCGAGACGGCCCATGAACTGGGAATAGGAGATTCCGTACTGGCGGGCGGCAGCGTTGATACGCTGGATCCACAAGGCACGGAAGGTGCGCTTTTTGGTCTTACGATCGCGGTACGCATAGGTCAAACCCTTCTCATAGGTGTTTTTCGCTACGGTCCACACATTCTTCCGGGAAAGGAAGTTGCCGCGGGTTCTCTTGAGAATCTTCTTGCGGCGCGCCCTGGAGGCGACAGAATTAACTGATCTAGGCATAATTTTTTGATTTTACTGGAAGCAGTGACCCGTTTCGGGTTCTTCGGACTGCATTCCAAAAGTTAAACGATAAGGATTAGAGGACCAGAAGTTCTTTTACGCGATTCACATCCACCTTCTCGAGGATGGCGAAGTGGTCGAGGTTCCTTTTCTGCTTCTTGGTCTTCTTCGTGAGGATGTGGCTGTGATAAGCATGCTTCCTCTTGATCTTGCCCGAACCGGTAAGCGTAAAGCGCTTTTTGGCACCGGAGTTGGTCTTAAGCTTTGCCATTGTTAAAAAAATTTAACTGTTAATAATATACGTTCCGTAACTGTTACGGATTCTTATTTCTTTTTTACCGGAGCGATCATCATCGTCATCCGTTTTCCTTCCAGAACCGGCATGTTCTCGGCGCGACCGGCATCCTCCAACTCTACGGCAAAACGCAGCAGCTGTTTCTGGCCCTGGTCGGCGAACATGATGGAACGGCCGCGGAAGAAGATGGAGGCTTTCACCTTGGAACCCTCGCCCAGGAACTCGCGCGCATGTTTCAGTTTGAACTGGAAGTCATGCTCGTCGGTGTTGGGCCCGAAACGGATCTCCTTGATGACCACCTTCGAAGCATTCTGCTTCATTTCCTTTGCCTTCTTCTTCTGCTGGTACAGATACTTCTGATAATCCAGGATCTTGCACACGGGCGGATCGGCCTTTCCGCTGATTTCAACGAGGTCAAGACCCTGCTCGTCGGCCATCTTCAGGGCCGCAGCAATGGGATAGATGCCCTGTTCGGGGATGTTCTCCCCCACAAGGCGCACCTGAGAAGCAGTGATCTCCTCATTGATATTCAGCTCGTTCTCTCCTTTCTGGCGAGGACGGTTTCCCGGGGCGTTGGCCGGCCGGGCAGGTTTGGGACCGAAGTTCGGTCTCGGTTTGTAAGGTCCAGCGATAAAGCGATCCTCCTGTGTTTTTTAAGCCAGTTCCTCGGAGATAATCTCTTTGAAACGGGCGATGAATGCATCTACGGTCATAGAGCCTTTGTCAACACCATCCCTACGGATAGAGACAGTGCCGTCGGCCATTTCCTTTTCACCGACAATCGCGATAAGCGGGATCTTCTTCAAGGAAATCTCACGGATTCTCTTGCCGAGGGTCTCGTTGCGATCGTCTATGGAAGCGCGAATTTCGGAATTATTCATCAATTCGCAAACTTTTTTTGCATAATCTGCATATTTTTCACTGATAGGCAGCACTTTTACCTGGTCCGGCGTGAGCCAGAGAGGCAGGTGACCGGCCGTATGCTCCAGCAGCACGGCGGTGAAACGCTCCAGCGAGCCGAAGGGGGCGCGGTGGATCATCACCGGACGTTTGCGGGAGCCGTCAGCGTCGATATATTCCAGTTCGAAACGCTCCGGCAGGTTGTAGTCTACCTGGATGGTGCCCAGCTGCCACTTGCGGCCCAGCGCATCCTTCACCATAAAGTCCAGTTTCGGGCCATAGAAGGCCGCTTCGCCATACTCCACAACCGTGGGAAGGCCCTTTTCCGCCGCCGACTCGATAATGGCGGCCTCGGCCTTGTCCCAATTCTCTTCCGAACCGATGTATTTGTCGCGGTTCACCTTGTCGCGCAGGGAAATCTGAGCGGTGTAATCCTCGAACTTGAATACCTTGAACACATAGAGAATAAGGTCGATAACCTTCTTGAATTCATCCTTTAGCTGTTCCTGGCGGACAAACATATGGGCGTCGTCCTGGGTAAAGCAGCGCACACGCGTAAGACCATGTAGCTCGCCGCTCTGTTCGTAACGGTACACGGTACCGAATTCAGCCAGACGCAGCGGCAGGTCACGGTACGAGCGCGGAGAACTGCGGAAGATTTCGCAGTGGTGCGGGCAGTTCATCGGCTTCAGCAGGTATTCCTCCCCTTCCTGCGGGGTATGGATGGGCTGGAAAGAGTCCTTGCCGTATTTGGCATAGTGACCGGAAGTGACATACAGCTGTTTGCCACCGATATGCGGCGTAACTACCTGAAGGTAGCCGCTTTCGTTCAGTTTCTTCGTGAGGAATTTGACCAGTTCCTGGCGCATGACGGTACCGCGGGGCAGCCACAACGGCAGACCCATGCCCACGCGAGGCGAGAAGGTAAAGAGTTCCATCTCTTTTCCAATCTTGCGGTGGTCGCGCTTCTTGGCCTCTTCCAGCAGGACCAGATAATCGTCCAGCAGGGATTTCTTCGGGAAGGTGATACCGTAGATACGGGTCAACTGCTGACGTTTTTCATCCCCGCGCCAATAGGCTCCGGCAATGGCGGTCAGCTTCACCGCTTTGATCAATTCGGTGTTGCGCAGATGCGGGCCGCGGCAAAGGTCGGTAAAGGCACCATTTTCATAATACGTAATGGTTCCGTCTTCCAACTCGCTGATCAGCTCGCACTTGTACGGATCTCCTTTCTGCTCGAAATACTTCAGGGCATCGGCCTTGGAGACTTCGATGCGTTTGAAGTCCTGCTTTTCGCGGGCCAACTCCAGCATCTTCTTCTCGATTGCGGCCAGGTCGGTATCCGAAATCTGCGCGCCATTCAGGTCCACATCATAGTAGAATCCGTTTTCAATGGCCGGTCCGATACCGAATTTTACACCCGGATAGAGGGCCTCGAGGGCCTCTGCCATCAGGTGGGAGGAGGAGTGCCAGAACACCCGGCGCCCTTCTTCATCGTCCCACTCAAGAAGCTGGATAGCAGCATCTTCCTTAATAGGACGGGTCAGGTCATATACGGTTTCATTTACCTTGGCAGCAAGTACCTCGGCCGCCAGGCGAGGGCTGATACTCATCGCAATGTCATACGCGGTCACGCCCTGCTCGAAGGGCTTGACACTGCCATCAGGAAATGTAATGTTAATCATATCGCTTACGAATCTCTAACTATTAACTTACAAAGATACGAATAAAATCCGAATAACCATCAGAAACGGTCCTTGATGTTGTAATGGTTCCGATCCTGGCCCGTGCGGGAGACCATTTCACAGACAAAGCCGGCCAGGAAAAGCATGACACCCAGGATGACGGCGACCAGGGCCAGATAGAACAACGGCTGGTCCGTAACCTGCCGGAAGGGTACATGATGGGCCTGGTGTATCAGTTTGGCCACGATCAGCCACACGGCGATGATGCCGCCCACCAGGAACATCAGGATGCCGGAGAAACCGAAGAAATGCATCGGCTTCTTGCCGAACACGCTTAGGAACCATAGCGAAAGCAGGTCCAGGAAGCCGTTCACAAAACGTTCCATGCCGAATTTGCTCTTGCCATATTTGCGTTTTTCGTGACGCACCTTCTTCTCGGTAATCTTGTCGAAACCCGCATTCTTTGCCAGATACGGGATGTAACGATGCATCTCGCCATAGACCTCGATGCTCTTCACCACCTCGCTGCGATAGGCCTTGATGCCACAGTTCATATCATGCAGGCGGATGCCGGTAATCCAACGCGCGGTAGCGTTGTAAAGCTTCGAAGGAAGGTTTTTCGTGAGGGGGTTGTCTTTGCGATGCTGTTTCCAGCCCGATACGACATCGTATCCCTCGTTCACAATCATCCGGTACATCTCCGGCAATTCCTCCGGAGAATCCTGCAGGTCAGCGTCCAGGGTGCACACCACCCGTCCTTCCGCCTGTTCGAAACCGCAGAAAAGCGCGGCGCTCTTGCCGTAATTCCGGCGGAAAGAGATTCCCTTTATGCAGGGGTATTCGCGCGCAAGGTCACGAATGCTCTCCCACGAGCCATCCTGGCTGCCATCATCTACCAGAATCAGTTCATAACCAAGGCCTTCGCTGCACATCGTCGCATCGATTCGGCGAACCAGTTCGGGCAGCGATTCGTTTTCGTTGAACAACGGAACGATGATGCTGATGTCTTTCTTGTATTCCATGATGCTACTGTTGATCGGGATTATCGGAATGGGGGAAATCGGCGAATGGATCCTGCGCAGGAATCCTTCTGGATAGGATACGGGACAGGATCACACCATACAGGATGCAATAGAACAAGGTACTCCAGAACATGATTCCAGAGAAATTGGACAGGAAGTCTTCCATCGCGGAACGGAGATTGGCATCCATACTCGGCTGCAATTCAGCCATGACCTGGTTCATTACATCCTGATAATGAGTCGGGAGCAACACCGTGCAGTCCAGCAAAGTAAAACCTGCCACGATAATGGCCGACAAGGCGGAAATGGCAATGCCCAGAAGGAAGGTATCGCCGTTCGTTACCTCGCTATAATTCCGTGTGAGACGCGTCATACAAGCGCGCATCAGCAGGATGAGGCCCACAATTTTCGCTACTCGGAGAAGCCAGACACCCACCGAAGCAAAGAAGTTGAGGAGAAAAGACGACCCCACCAGACTACCCAGGTAAATACTGATATAGTTATAGGCCACAGAGACCAGACCAAACATCAAGCCCGCTTTTGTGGCCTCGTTCCAGATTGCTTTGCCGGATATGGTTTCCATTCTTTTTTATTATCTTTGTAAAACTTACAAATATAATAATTTTTTACCGGTGTTTTTAATATGACTCGATTAGTTTCCCTGCTTCTTGCCGCCGCTGTGCTCTTCACGCTCTCCGGCAACGCTTTGGCACAGAATCAACCAACTGATATTAATCCTCTTGAAGATTCCGATTCCTGGAAGGCCTTTACCAAGGACAGCTTGACCGTCCTGATGGATATCCATCCCATAAAATTACAGGGGAAATGGCTGCAGATCGAGATTTGCTTTGCCAATAATTCGGATTCCACCTACCGCTTTACAATGGAGGACGCATCCATCGAATGCGAGAAAGGTCGGATTCCTTTCCTGACCGAAGAGCGTTTCAGCAAGAAAGTCCGTCATCGTAAATGGTGGAAGAATTTCGGTGCCACCAGTGCCGTCCTTGTCGCCGATGTGGCCGTTCAGATAGGGACGCACAGGGCGTTTGACACGGGCAAACACTGGTCTTTTGGCCGGGAACTCGGCTACGGACTTACCAGCCTCGCCATCGATCTGGCCGCCAACGGGGCCATTTGGGGCATTTCAAACACATACGGGAGAACGCTTAGCAAACTGAATCAGGAAAATGTCGGCTATCTTCATGACATTACCATAAAGCCTCGCACCGTCGTCCAAGGACACGTCATTACCAAGGCCGTCAAGAATGCGGGAGAGATTACCGTTAACCTTCCTATCAACGGGCAAATCTTTGTTTTCCCCTGGGGTATTCTTCCTGACAAATACATCATTCCTACAGAGCATGAATAAAAGAGGGTAACCCAAGGAAGAGTAGCGCTCTGGCCCGGAGATGGAGTAGTTGGACCTGGTCCAATTTCATGTACTGGACCAGGTCCAGCACTTGTGCCTCTGAAAGGCCTGTAGCCCATTCTCGCTGGACCTGGTCCACGAGGTAAAGTTGGACCTGGTCCAACAAGGTAGGGTCCTGCCCACTTGGGCAGCGGGTATCCTCAAGGGGCAACTGCCCTGCCAGACTGAGCCCACTGATTCTGCCAGACTGGGCCCACTGATCATACCCTTGAAAAAACAAGAGGGCACTGAAAAAGGGGTCAGTTTATAAGGCCTCTGAGAGTGGCGTATTCAAGCAACTTTGTGAGAAATTCGACTTTCCTTCAGATTTTCGATTCTCATGGGGTTGTTTTGAAGTAAAAAGCGGT
>Ga0256405_10002123_pt1 | contig 48049 bp, 46 predicted proteins | sample RumenRJG_02DNA_FD_189096 | JGI IMG/M metagenome (GOLD analysis project Ga0256405, IMG submission 189096) | Bovine rumen microbial communities from Lethbridge, Alberta, Canada - RJG_02 | ecosystem: Host-associated > Mammals > Digestive system > Stomach > Rumen | place: Canada: Alberta...
TGTCCTTTTCCTCAACAGCGTACTCCGCCGTGATCTCGTACTGATATTCATAGAGCTTTTTTCTCAGCAGCTCCGACTTTGTCATAGGCTGTAGGATAAACCTCAGATCATCGGGCTTTTCAGCTGTGGAATTACCGATTATCTCAGCAATAGTCTCTCCGCCCATACCGGCGATGACAACATCGGTAACGCCATTAAGGTCAACATTTTCAAGTCCGTCGGAGAGCACCAGCTCAACCTTGTCCTGTATACCGTACCTTTCCACGGTATTCCTTGCAGCTTCAAGCGGTCCCTCCTTAACGTCGGAGGCGATGACCTTGCTGCATTTTCCGCTGTTTATGAGCTCAGCCGCGAGGTACGCATGATCTGTACCGACATCAACAGCTATCCCCTCTCCGCTTACAAGCTCTGCTATCATTTTTAGTCTGTTATCAAGCATTTTCTGCACCTCTTCTATAAACAAAATAGCGCACTGCATAGCAGTACGCATAAACAAAACCAAGCACAGCCGTTACCGACTGTGCTTTAGTCTCAAAATTATGCCTCGTTCATCTTTGCAAAGCAATCGCTGCAATAAACAGCTCTGCCTTCCTTTGGTTCAAAAGGAACCTTTGCTTCGCCGCCGCATGATGCGCAAACTGCTGTATACATTACGCGCTCAGCCTTGCCAGCATTCTTTCTTGCATCACGACATGATTTGCATCTCTGGGGCTCGTTAACGAATCCTTTCTCTGCATAAAATTCCTGTTCGCCTGCGGAGAAAATAAACTCGTTTCCGCACTCCTTGCAAACTAATGTCTTGTCTTCGTACATCTTAATATACCTCGCTTAATTTTTTTCGACCACGGTTGGACTTCCACCCACATCTTTGTTAAACAACGCTCTCTGGCTTGAGCTACACGGTCATATTTCAATTTGCGTCGTGCATAATTGCACGTATTTTCTTTCTTGCACGCTGCATTGCATTATCAACAGCCTTTTCTGTCATCCCCAATTTTTCGGCTGTTTTTCTATAACTCAGCCCCTGCACACAATGCGTAAGAACATTCAACTCAGTCAGAGAAAGCACTGAGCAAATGTTTTTCCAGAGTTCGGAAAAAAATTCTTTGTAAAAGTAAATGCTTTCAGGAGTTTCCTCCACAGACAGTACATCTTCCGCCTCGTCATCATCTATTCTCTCGCCGAATGAAGTCGATTTTGCGGACTTTTTCGAGAGAGTCCTCATTCTGTTAACTATACAGACCTCGGCAAAAGTAGAGAATTTTACACCCTTCAACGGGTCAAAGGCATCGATCGCTTTCAGAAGGCTTATCATTCCCTCCTGATGCAGATCGTCGCTGTCTGTAGCAGAATTTGCATAAATTTCCGATTTAATAAAAATAAGTCTGGAATAGCGTGATATCAGAACGGCAGCCGCAGTCTTATCTTTTTTTCCAAGCACAGCAAGCTCCTCATCTGATTTGCTGTTCAGTTCATTCAAATTGAAATCTAAATCAAGCAAGTCTTCCACCCAAAAATCTGCATTGTTCATACAAGTAGTTCATTATGATCTCCCTCCGAGTCTCTCCGAAGGGAGATCAACTAATATCTAATAATTATTTCGTATCCTTTGCAGCTTCTTCCTCGGCAGCCTTTAAGAGTTCTGCCATATCAAAGTTAAAATTCGCGCTCTTGTTACCCTGAACAGGCTTATTCTGCTGATTCTGAGAATTTACCTGATTCGGCTTATTGTTATTGTTGTTATTATTATTATTGTTATTGTTATTCTTATTGTTATTGAAGTTACCAACATTTGCGAATGGATCGCTGTTCTTATTATCTATCTTTGCTGAAGAAATGTCTGAAAGATTAGCCTTTGGAGCCTTTGAAGGAGTGAACTCTGCCTTTGGAGGTTCATTCTTCTTGATATTATTGTCCGATTTAGCTAAATCAACAGTCTTACGAGCTTCACTGATAATATTCTGAGCATCGTTCATTCTGCTTGTGCACTGACCTGTAAGGTTGTTGAGAACAGAAGAAATATCTGTAAACTTGCTGTTTACGCTCTCGATCTCTGTAAGTAGCATCTCGCGTACAGTCTTTGACATCTCGTTTACCTTATCAGCGTGAATATTAGCTTCATTAATAGTATTTCTTGCTGTATCATTAGCTTCTCTGATGCAAGCTTCAGCAGCAGCGTTAGCAACTGAAACAGCCTTTTCAGCCTCAATATTAGCATCTTCAAGAAGCTTAGCAGCCTTTTCATTAGCTTCCTTAGTTACCTGAGCAGCCTTGTCGTTAGCTTCCTTGGTAACAGCTTCTGCCTTCTCGTTTGCTTCCTTAGTAAGCTTCTCAGCGTCAGCCTTAGCCTGATTCTGGATCTGGTTAACGTTCTTCTGAGCTTCAGCAAACATTGCACCCATCTGAGCGATAGGATCTGATGCAGTCTCCTTAGCCTTCTTGAGCTCTTCGTTGAGATTCTTGATCTCCTCGTCCTTCTTAACGAGCTCATCAGACTTCTTTGTAAGCTCAGCAACCTTGGCGTCGAACTCCTTATTCTTAGCGTTGAGATTCTCGTTTGCCTTAGCCAGTTCCTGCTTGAGCTTAGCAACGTCAGCATCGCTGCCAACACCTGCGGCAGCAGCTGCACCGGCAGAAGCAGCCTTAGCTTCAGCAGCCTTCAGACGGCTTCTGAGGTCCTCGATCTCCTTCTTAGCAGCTTCAAGAGCAGCTGTTGACTGAGCGTTAGCCTGTGGAGCAGCGCCGTTTTTCTGTTCAGCAGCTTTAAGCTGTTCTTTGAGGTTTTCGATCTCTTTCTTAGCAGCTTCAAGAGCAGCAACAGATGCAGCATTAGCCTGTGCTCCGCCGCCTGCTGACTTGAGCTGTGCGATAACTTTCTGAAGTTCTTCATTTTCCTTCTTAGCTGCTCTCAGAGCATTATTGGAGGTATTGAGCTTCTCCTGAAGGTTTTCAACCTGGCTTTTATATTTATCAATTTCTTGTGAGTTATTATTATTAGCATTTTCCTTTAACGCTTTATTCTCATTTTCAAGATCAGTAAGCTTTGTATTAAGTTCATCAAGGTATGTCATAACATCGTCCTTGACAAAACCTTTTTGACCAATTTTTGTCTCTCTCAAAAGGTTGCTTGTTGGTTCGCTCATAATATTCTCCATTCCCCTCGGTCAAACCGAGGTAAAAATTTAAGGAATAAGAACCCGTACCGTGTCCTGTTGAAGTCCAGATTTGGTAATAATGCATATAAAAGATCCTTCACAGTACACATATACAGGTTCTGCTGATTTTGCCTTTACTAAATTATAACATATTGAATATATTATTTCAACTACTCAAATGTAGAAAATTTGGATTGATTTTAGTGCAATTTACTATAAAATCACATTAAAATATACTATCCGTTAAATTTAAAGTCGATTCATTTAGCTTAATAGGTAATATTTATGTAAAAAGTTACATTTTGTAAACAGAATAGTCACATGAATTGCGCTTTTCCATATTGATTTCCGCTTTTATTAATTCTGATATTACAATCAGGTTTTACATTAACATTTTCATTCATTTTTTAGTATTTTGTTCAAAAGAGTTATCTTCTGAGGAGCAGAAATGAATTGCTCTGCTAATCCTGTATCCGTATTTGTAATCTTATAGCATTCTCGCTATTGCCTATCTTAAGTTCATTATCAGATATACAGCAGCGTCCGAAAAGATAAGCACATATCTCACACAAAGCATATCGCGAAACTATAACAGGATCTGATTCTACTGAATACTGATAATCTGAATATTTATTGCATATCCCAATAATCCAGAAAAATTATATAAAGCCTGAACCCTCCCTTGTCTTAACTCATCATATCAGACCTTGTACTATTTTTCAGCCAAAAGCCTTTTGGCAAGGCTATTTCAAGCCAATTTCCGAATAAAACAAAAGCGGCTCAAGTGAGCCGCTTATAATAGCTTTAATTAGTTGCCGAGCATCTTGAAGATATCATCAAGATCATAATCCTGACTTGATGAAGGTGCAGGCTGTGCAGGTTTCTGCTGAGCGTTTCCGCCGAGTCCGAAACCGTCAATAAGAGGATTATCGATAGGAATAATATCGTCTTCGTGTGTTTCTTCAGCAACAGATGACTCTGCTGCGATATCCTCGTCGTCGAATCCTGCTGCAATAACCGTAATTGTCATCTCGTCCTGCATATCTTCCTTGAATGCTGTACCGAAAATGAACTCAACGCCCTCAGCAGCTGTATCAGTTATCATCTTTGTAGCTGCATCAACATCAGATGAAAGGATATCCTCAGACATTGCGATATTGATAAGGAGTCTCTTAGCACCTGAGATAGATGTTTCGAGAAGTGGGCTGGAGATAACAGCATTTGCAGCATCTCTTGCCTTGTCCTTGCCTGTACCGTGACCGATAGCCATATGAGCATAGCCGGCATCCTTCATGATAGTTGAAACGTCTGCGAAGTCAAGGTTGATATATCCTTCCTCAACGATAAGGTCTGAAATGCTCTTTACGCCGGTCTTGAGGACATCATCAGCAAGTGCGAATGACTGCATCATTGTAAGTGGCTTGTCAAGACCTACGAGAAGTCTCTCATTAGGGATAACGATAAGGGAGTCAACATATTTTCTGAGTTCAGCGATACCTCTCTCAGCCTGTGCCATTTTCTGTTCTCTCTCGAAGAGGAAAGGCTTAGTAACGACAGCAACTGTAAGTATATCCATTTCCTTAGCGATCTTTGCAACTACAGGTGCAGCACCTGTACCTGTTCCGCCGCCCATACCAGCGGTAATGAAGATCATGTCAGCCCCCTTGAGGTGTGTCTCGATCTCATCGCGGTTTTCTTCGGCACTGCGCTGACCGACCTCAGGTCTGTTTCCTGCGCCTCTGCCCTTTGTGAGCTTTGCGCCTATCGGTATTCTTGTTGTAGCCTTTGATTTATTAAGTGCCTTAGCATCTGTATTTATCGCGATATATTCTATATTATTGACACCCGAATCCACCATACAGTTAACAGCGTTTCCGCCGCCACCGCCAACACCAATGACCTTTATATTAACATCAGGTTCGAGTGTTTCCTCATAATTGAAATCTGACATTTGAACTCCTCCTACTGTTTATTATCCTTATAAATCATCTAAATTTATATATTAACCCATAAATACACTTTATATTTTAGCATACTGGTGCATTTTTTTCAAGAGCTAATAAAACATTTTTTATTTTCAGCGAATTCAACAACACAAAGCAATAATAGTTATATGTTTTGTACACATTTATTTTATCACCACTGTTCGCTGTAGCTGTCATCATAGCCGTTTTGACCGCTATAATCGACGTATCCGTCATTGTTCTGCCACTGTCCGTTGTCATACGAATCATTATCCCCACCAGCAGCTGTAGTTGTTTCGTTTTCGTGCTTGTTTGCACGGTCAAAAATGGCTTCCTGATCCGGATTCTGCTCGCCTCCCCCTATAGGATTTCCATTTTCGTCTGTTGTCTGCTGAGTAGGAGTCTCTGTCTTTCCTGCCGTGATAACAGGGCCGTCCGTCATTCTGAAACTGCACTGATTAGAACCTATCATGGTAAGATATCCCTTCTTGCCCTTTACAGTGTCGTCATTCATGACTGTTTCGGCGAGATTGAGCTTATATTCTACATCGTTCCAGTTTCCCATTTTGAATATCATACCGTTTTTATAATTGACGATGATCGAGTGTTCGTCGCTCATATCAACGGTAGCGATCTTATTGTCATTTTTTGAAACTATAGTGCTTATTATAGCCTCAAAAGCTTCATCCTTATGTCCGTTTGCAGACTCTATAGGCTTTCCGGGTTTGATCTCGGCAGGGTCATACCCGTATATAATAGGTAAACTGTCAGTGATAAAGCCGTTATCCGCAAGTATTTTACCTTTTTTGCTTACGAGAAGTGTTCCGTTTGCGTAATTGACATTAAACGCAGGAATACAGCGGCTTACCGTTATTTCAAGTGATGAAGGGAAGTCTCTGTCCACCTTTGCAGTCTCAACATAGAGAAGCTGGTCAAGGATACGCTGTTCGCTCTCCTTAGGATCAAGTCTCAGAAGATTGTCGCCCTCTTTTATACCCGATGCCGTAACGATCTCCTCAGCCGAATACATATCAGATTCTCCGGAAACTCGTATCTCATCTATGTTGAAAAGGAAAGTATAGCTTATGGTGATACCTGCTGTCAGAACCAGCAGAAGCACTACAAGCCCATATACATTCATCATTCTTTTACGTCGTCTTATCCTTTTTCGACTGTTCTGCCTTTCGACATTTGTTTTCACAACATCCTTCATATTAGCTCCAAATCCTTCTGCCTCAGACGCGGCGCATTTCTCCGCCGAGAAGTCTTACGGCTTCCTCCATTTTTTCATAACCTCTGTCGATATGACATATACTGGTAATTTCAGAAGTTCCCTCCGCGCTCAGTGCGGCGATCACCATTGCAGCTCCGCCTCTGAGGTCGGTAGCCTGAACATTTGCCCCATGAAGCTTTTCCCTGCCCTTCACAACAGCGACCTTTCCAAGCACTTGTATATCTGCACCCATTTTGATGAGCGCATCTGCGTGACGGTATCGGCAATCGAAAATATTCTCCTCAAATACGCTCGTTCCGTCAGCAGCAGCGAGAGCCGCCATAAGTACAGCCTGTGCGTCTGTTGGAAATCCCGGGTGAGGCATAGTTCTTATCCTTTCCCTTACAGCTCTCAGCCGTGATCCGCTCCGCAGATATATCCTGTTTTCTGACATATAAATACTGCACCCCGTCTGTTCAAGCACCGACAAAAACGGTTCTGTTTCGGGGACGCAGGCATTTGTAAGTATTATTTCGCCCTTTGCAGCTGCGACCATAGACAGATATGTCGCCGAAACTATCCTGTCGGGCATGATTTTATATTCACAGCCGTGAAGCTGTTTTTTTCCGCTTATTATGATACGGCTTTCGCCGTCGCCTTTTATATCTGCACCGCACTTTCTCAGGAAGCCGCACAGATCACATATTTCAGGCTCACGCGCGGCATTGTTGATGACCGTTTCCCCCTCTGCTGTCACAGCACAGAGTATGATGTTCTCTGTTGCGCCTACCGACGGGAAAGCGAGTGATATCTTAGTGCCTTTTGCTCTGCCCGAAGCAGTCTTGCAGATTATCCTGCCGCCGCTCTCATGTATATCGACTCCCATTTTTTTCAGTGCAGCAAGATGCATATCTATCGGTCTCGGACCAAGCTCACAGCCGCCCGGGACACTGACTATACATTCCCCTGCCCTGCCGAGCATTGCTCCCATAAATATTATCGATGAACGCATTTCGCGCATAAGTTCTTCGGATATTTCAGTTTTTTCAACGACAGACGAGTCGATATCCGCCGTATTTTCCGAGAATGTACACTTGCAGCCCACACAGTTGAGTATTCTCGATGCTGCGTAGACATCAGTCAGCTTAGGACAGCTGTGCAGCGAGCATTTGCCGCAGCTCAGCAATGCCGCCGCCATTATCGGCAGCGAACTATTTTTGCTGCCTTGGAGGGCAAGTTCTCCTCTGAGACTTTTGCCGCCGTTTATTATGAATTTCTGCATTATACCACCCCACAGCATTTTTTATGTATTGTATGCCGTGGGTCATATATATGTTACTGCACACCTAATCCGTGCGCTTTAAGGAATTTGTCGAATGTTTCCGTCATTTCGTCGGGAATAAACGCATACATCATGTGTCCTTTATCGGAAAGATGTACTTCTGCGCCGCATTTCTGAGCATAATCCAGCCCTGCCTGCCGCCATGTTACCTTCTTGCTCATTCCCTTCATGTCACTTATAAAAAAGCAGCTCGGGCATCTTAAAATTCCCGATTCAATTGCTTTCTGAGCATTATAGGTCATTTTACGCGATTCCTCAACGTACTCGCGATTAGCGATATTACGATAAAAAAGCTCCCGATACAGGCTCTTTTCCTCACTTGTAAGCTCGTTTCCTGTAAGCATTCCCGAAACATTTTCCGCCTTGTTTCTTGCAAGTCTTGCAACAATGCCGTTCTTTGCGATGATCCTCAGGAATTTGTGATATTTTTCAAGGAGCTTGTCGCGCTTTTCGTCTGAAACCTCATCTGCCTGCAATATAGCGTAGTCAGGTATACCCATGTCCATACTCAGCAAAGCTTTGACTTCATCGGGATAGGTATTCGCCCAGTATACTGCTTCAAAACCGGAATAGGAATGAGCAGCAAGCACATAAGGCGGCTCTATTCCTGCTCTCCTGAGCACTTCTCTGTCATCGCCCACAAGATTTTCTATTGTACGCGGAGTAGTCATCTTGTCGCTGAACCCATATCCTGCCTTTTCAATGACCGCAATGCGGTACATCTTCGACATTCTGCGATATATCGGCTTGTATTCCAGTACAGGTGACGTAACACCGTTGCCTGACAAAAAAACAATGGTAATATTTCCGCTTCCCTCAGTATATACGTTAAGAGCGCCGCTGTCAAGCTTTATTCTATTGGTAAATATTTTTTTTGGATCATTCATATTATTTTTTTCCTCTGAAGACACTATTGCGGTGATATGCTAAAAATGGTTTCATAGAATTATCAACTTTTATTGTTGAACTATCCGAAAGATTGAATAAATGCGGATAATTCTTTTTCAGCTCATCAGAAATAATGATCTTCCCGTTATCATCAAATGTTATATATCCCTTGTCAAACAGCTTGTCATGATTCGGGCACAGCAGCAGACCATTGCAAACGTTAAGCTTTTCGTTGCAATCACTGTCCCGCCATGGTTTGATATGACTTGCAATAAGTACATCTGTCAGACCTATACCGCAAGGGTGTATGCTGCATTTTCCGTCATATTTTCTTACAAGCTGCCATCTGAACGCTTCCTGATTCCGTCGGTATTTTGCAAGATGATCTATATCTTCGCCAACGAGCTTGCTCTCATCGAGATAATTCAGTTCATCATTACTTTTCTCAGCAACAAAGTTCAGGTAGGATTCATACTTATCAATGTAAGCCAGAATCCTTTCAATAAATATCTTATCTCTGTCATATGTCGGATAGTAGATGGATCTCCATGTAACTACCCAGACTTCGCGCTGACCAAGAGGAACAAGAACTGTCTCATTTGAAATGATATTATATGTGTCATAAACACGCCCTGTATTTTCAGATAATGTCTGAATATTCTCAAAAACTTTAGCGTGTTTATACCAGCCAACGATTTTCCCCTGCGCAAACCACACCACAAGAACATCATCGGCATAAGCATCGGTTCTGTATTTATTGCAGATATTTGAAAAATGGACTGTAACATTCATTATCTTTGCAAAACCTGGCGGCTCGACATATCCGTAGTAAGTTCCGTTACAGTTGGTAAAATTATTTATCTCACCGCCGATATGTTCTTTATTCCATTCACCGCCGCCTTTAACAGCAATATCTATTTCCCCGTTATAAAACGGATGTTCCCCGATATTACAGAATAATATATCCATATTATTTTGAAGCTTTGGCAATAAGACTGTCTATCACTGCGAGTATTCTGTCATTGGTATCTGTCAGATGAAGCTTTGCTGCATTTTCGGACATTTCCTTGACCTTTGGCTGATCGCCGTAGAGTTTCTCGATCTCGGCTATCATTTTCTCATTTGTAACGTCCTTCTGCTCGATGACTACAGCAGCACCTGCTCTTCCGAGCACCATTGCGTTGTGGTACTGATGATTTCCCGCAACGATAGGTGAAGGAATGAGTATAGAAGCCTTTCCTGCTGCTTCAAGCTCAGCAAGGGTAGAAGCTCCCGAGCGGCATATAACGAGGTCAGCAGCTGCGAGACAAACGTCCATATCGTTTATGTACTCGGTAATACGCAGCCTGTCAGACTTCAGCGGTATACCTGCCGCAGACATTGCCTGTGGGAATGAGTCCTTGCCCATTCCGCCATATCCGTGGATATGGTTGATTTTAAGGCCCTTGCCGACGTGCCACTTTATTACCTCTGTCATTGTTTCGTTTATACATCCTGCACCAAGACTTCCGCCAAATGAAAGTATAGTGAAGCTGTCATCGAATCCCAGCTTTTCGCGTGCTTCTTCGCGGCTCATGGTATTGATATTGCTCCTTACGGGAAGACCAGTTACGCTGTACTCGAATTTGCTCTTGTCCATAAATTTAAGAGCTTCCTTGACAGTGAGCATTACGTAATCGACTTCCTTTGAGAGAAGTTTATTTGTAACACCGGGGTAAGCGTTCTGCTCATGGATAGCCGTAGGTATACCCATTCTTGCAGCCTTTCTGATAACAGGGCCTGCTGCATATCCGCCTGTTCCGATGGCGATATCGGGCTTGAAGCCCTCAATTATCTGCTTAGCTCTTCTGCCCGATGTTGCAAGATAGGCTACAGCCTTTGCATTTCTGCCTATATTCTCCAGAGAGATCTTTCTCTGAAATCCTGCAACCTTTATTGTTTCAAGCTTATACCCTGCTTTAGGTACAAGCTTTGACTCCATTCCTTTTGGAGTTCCTGCAAAAAGGAACTCGGTGTCGGGATATTTTTTCTTGATTATATCTGCAATAGCAAGACCGGGATTGATATGTCCGCCCGTTCCGCCGCAGGCTATGAGTACTCTCATATTTATGCTCCTTTTGGCAAAGCTTCTTCAGTTTGCTTTTGCCTTTTCTTCTTTTGTTGCTTTGGTTTATTGTCAGGATAGTATCTGTGCTGCGAAATATTGAGCATAATGCCCATTTCTGCAAGCTGCATTATGAGTGCCGTTCCGCCGTAGCTGAAAAACGGAAGGCTGATACCTGTATTTGGAATAAGGTTACTTACAACGGCAAGGTTGAGAACTGTCTGTATACCTATCTGTGTTGTTATACCAACTGCGATGAGCATACCAAAGCGATCCTTGCAGCGTACAGCTATAGAATATCCTTCAACTACAAGAAGGAAGAATACTATTATTATCGCCAGTGCTCCCACATAGCCGAGCTCCTCGCAGACTATCGGGAAAACGAAGTCATTTTTTGTTTCAGGGAGATAAAGGTACTTCTGACGGGAGTTTCCGAGTCCGAGTCCGAAAAGTCCGCCCGAACCGATCGCGATAAGTGAATTTGCTGTCTGCCATGTATCGCCGAGCTTATCAGCAAAAGGATTTCTCCATGATTTTATACGGACGCTTACGTAACTCCCGGGGATCTGAGCCTGCCATGATATATAAGCGATCGCAAGTCCCAGTGCACTTGCCCCCAGTGCCATAAAGTGCTTTCTGTTCACGCCGCCGCAAAGCATCATTGCAACAGCGATCGTACCAAGGAGCATGATACCCGAAATGTGCTTTTCAAGCGCGATAAGCAGCACATACAGTCCCATGATGCCTGCATATTTCACTATACCGATCCTGAAAGTGTCCATTTTCTTGCCGTCGCGCTCCATGCTGTAGGCGAAGAATATGATAAGTGCCAGTTTCGCCACCTCAGACGGCTGAAGGTTAAGAGGTCCTATATCTATCCAGCGTCGCGCACCCATTGAACCGCCCTCATCATTACCGATAAGAAGTACGGCTATAAGGAGTAACGCTCCGATGATATAAAACATACTCGCAATATTCAGCTTTTTAAGCACAGGCAATTTCAGATTCTTGAAATTGTGGTAGTCAAGTCTCATGAAAAAAATCATAGCGATGAAGCCGATAACAGCATTCTTCGCCTGATTTTTCGCATAATACAGTCCGTCGCCGCCGTGCTCACTGTATGCCCATGCATAGCTCGCAGAAGACATCATAACGATACCGACTACAAGCAGTATCATTACATACGCAAAGAACGACAGACTAATATCTCCGCGCCTGCCGCCTGACATTACATTCCTGATGACAGGACGTTTTCTATTTTCAGTTTTGCTTGCAGCCATTGTTCCTCCTTATGGTCTGACTTATTCAATCTGCCTTAAAATACCAGCAGTGTAATTATTCCCAGAACTCCGAAAATAATGCCGCATAGCGAAAAAGTTATCACTATTTTGTACTCGCTGAAACCGCTCATTTCAAAGTGGTGGTGGATAGGAGTCATCTTGAATATTCGTCTGCCCTCACCGTACTTCTTTTTGGTATATTTGAAGTAGCTTACCTGAATAACAACAGAAAGAGCCTCGATAATGTATACCAGTGCAACAAGAACGAGAAGCAGATGCTTGTGGAGAATAAGTCCTACACCTGTTACAGATGCTCCGAGGAACATCGAGCCTGTATCACCCATGAAGCATTTAGCAGGGTTGAGGTTCCAGAGCAGGAATCCGAGACAGCCGCCTGCGAGTGCCATTGTAAAGCAGGTCATCTCATTCTGCTTGAGTATAGAGCAGCCTACTGTGAATATCAGCATGGCAACAAATGTTACCGAGCCGCATAATCCGTCAACTCCGTCCGTAAGATTTACCGCATTTGTAAGGTAGATTATCACAGGGAGCATAAGTATATAGTAAAATATTCCCAATGAAGGAGAGGTCCAGAATCCGAGATCCAGCTTTGTGGATTTATCGCCGAAGCAGCGTATCGCGATCAGGAAACCTACAGAAAATACAAGCTGTATCGCAACTTTCTGCCATGGTGTAAGTCCGTCATTCTTCTTTTGAGCGACCTTTTTATAATCGTCGATAAAGCCGAGGACACCAAAAGATGCTGCGAATGCTATACAGCTCAGCAGTCTGTAGAACACCTTGAAGCTCTCGCCGTCAGTGGTATCTATACCGTTTTTAAGCCTGTATATCCAGTATCCTGCGATAGCAGTTATTATAGTAGATATTATGAACATGAAACCGCCCATTGTAGGAGTTCCCTGCTTTTTGGCGTGCCACTGCGGTCCGTCCACAGTCTTGATCGGCTGACCGAATTTTATCTTATGAAGAAACGGTACAAGAAATATTCCCGAAACTCCTGCGATAACGAATGATAAAAGTGCAGTTACCAGATTTATTACCCAGAATGACATTTTATTATAACAACTCCATTTTTTTATTTATCAAGAAGCTTCAATCCGTCTGCAACGACCTCACGCTCGTCGAAGTGGATATGCTCCATACCTGCAAGGATCTGATAATCCTCATGACCCTTGCCTGCAAGTACTATTATATCACCTTTCTCAGCAATTTTCAAGGCATGATATATAGCTTCACGTCGATCAATTACGACATCATAGTTGACCTGCTGTCCTTCAAGACCCGCAAGTATATCATTTATAATAGTTTCAGGGTCTTCATTTCGAGGGTTATCCGATGTAACAATGAGCTTATCTGCGTATTTTGCAGCAGCCTTAGCCATTTTCGGGCGCTTTGCCGCATCACGGTTTCCGCCGCATCCGAAGAGGCAGATAAGATCATTTTCGGTGTACTCCTTTACACTGCGGAGAATATTCTCTATAGCGTCAGGAGTATGAGCGTAATCGCATATTACTGTGAAATCGCGCCCTGTCGGAATGACCTCACACCTTCCCTTTACACCATTATACTCTTCAATGGCAGGGATTATGTTGTCGATAGAGATACCTTCTTCAAGGCAGGCAGCAATTGCTGCTGTGATATTCGATACATTGAACAGTCCGGGCATTCTTGTCTTGATAAGATGAGATTTATCACCGCAGCAGAACCAGAAGCTCGAACCTGTGGACTTTATCTTTATTCCGTCAGCATAGAAATCGGCATTCTGCTTAACGCTGAAGCTGAGCTTCTTGCAGCCGATCTCGCCGTAAAGTCTTCTGCCGTAATCGTCATCGGCATTTATCACAGCGCAGTCGCAGATATCGAAAAGCATCTTCTTTGCCTGAAAATAATCCTCCATATCCTTATGATAGTCGAGGTGGTCCTGAGTAAGGTTAGTGAACAGCGCCACATCGAAATACGAAGCTCCTATCCTGTACTGGCACAGTCCGAACGAAGAGACCTCCATTACCACATACTCACAGCCTGCTTCTGCCATTTTTGCGAGAAGCTGCATAAAGTCATAAGCCATAGGGGTCGTATTATCGGTATGGATCACCTCATCGCCTATCTCATTCTGTATCGTTCCAACAAGACCTGTCTTGTGGCCGTTTTTCATGAGGATATGCTTTATGACGTTTGTAATGGTGGTCTTGCCGTTAGTACCTGTTACGCCGATCATTTTCAGTTTGCGCTCGGGGTGTCCGAACCATGCCGAACATATCTGTCCGTAGAGCTTTCTCGAATTGTCTGTGATTATCTGGCGCTCTCCCAATCCAAGATCGCGCTCACACACAACAGCTGCCGCACCCTTTTCGAGCATCTCCGCAGCTGCGGTATGACCGTCAAAGCTTCCGCCTTTTACGCAGACAAAGAGGCTGCCCTCAGTCACCTTGCGCGTATCATCGGTCACGGAGCTTATTTCAGTATCGCCGATAGATGTTACGGCGTTATTTTCTATAAGGTCGCGTAATTTCATTTTTGTCTGCCTCCTGTCTTTATATTCAAAAAAGTTTATCAGTCATTGAACAGTTGCAGCTGGAACTCGAATTCAATGGTAGTCCCCTTTGGCACCATCGTTCCCGGAGCAATGCTCTGGCTCTTTACATGAGCATCTTCCTGCCCTGTTATAGCAGTTTTGACTATATAGTTGAGTCCGTAGTCGTATATTACCTCATTCAGCACGGACGGTGTATAATACGTAAAGTCAAGTACCTCTACCATTTCGGAGGTATTGCTCTTCTCGGTATACAGATATACCATTCCGTCCTTTGAGATGTACTTACCTGTCTGCGGAGACTGCTCCACTACCTCAATGCCGCTGCCGTTTATGATTATATTTTCCTCAGGAACTCCTGCATCTTGCAGAGTTTTTTTCGCTTCATCTATGGAAGCGCCCTTTACGAGCGGTACTTTGATATCGAGGTTTTCAAGCTCCTGCTCATTGTACTCAGGGCTCTTGTCGAGGTATTTCAGTACGTCTGTAAGTATCTCCTTTGCGCACGGAACTGCAACAGCACTTCCGTAATAACGGTCAGGACCATTATCAGGCATATCCGCAAGCACAAGGAGTATAAGTTCAGGATCGTCCGCAGGTGTAAAGCAGATATACGATGCACCGTATTCCATTGTGTTGGCATCTTCCTTATTGTTGGCAGAATCAGAATTCTGCAACTCACTGAGTCGCTGAGATGTACCTGATTTACCGCCTATTGCGTAGCCTTTGATGCTTACGTTTCCGTTAGGATTTTCAACGACGACTTTTTCGAGGGCATTTCGCATTTTTGCTGATGTATCCTCTGAAATTACCTGTCGTCTTACTGTACGCTCATTCTTTAGTATCACATTGCCGTCACTGTCAACAACTTTGCTAACCACATGAGGCTGGAGAAGGTATCCGCCGTTGATAACAGCGCTGCAAGCTGTTATAAGCTCTATCGGGGTAACAGTTTCACACTGTCCGAAGGAAGCCTCTGCAAGGTCAATATGGTTCATTGGCGGTCTGTCCTTAGTTCCTTCAACAGGCGGGAGTAGTCCAAAGCCTTCTGCCGGAAGGTCTATGCCCGTATTTTCCTCAAAACCAAAAGCATCAAAATAGTAGTGGAACTTCTTGATACCGAGAGCCCTTCCCATTTCCATAAAGCAAGGATTACACGAATTTTTAAGTGCCTCCTGGAACGACTGTGTACCGTGACCGCCGAGCTCATGGCAATTGATCCTGAGCTCCTGCTCGCCGTTAGGAAGCAGCTCATAGCCCATACAGTTATAAGAAAATGTATTGATATCAACAGCCTTCTCTTCAACAGCAGAAGCGGCTGTGATTATCTTGAAAACCGAACCCGGTTCATAGCGCTCACCGACACACTTGTTCCTGCGCTGACGCTCAAGAGCTTCTGCGGAATATTCCTCCATTTCCTTCTCAGTAGGAGCATCATTCTTTTTCTCATTGATAACCTTTTTAAGGAGCATATCATTTGAAAGGATCCCGGGCTCGTTAAGATCATAGCTCGGGTATGTTGCCATACCGAGAACTTCGCCTGTCTTGGGATTCATGAGGATAGCACATGAACGGTTCTTAACGCCGTGGTCGATCGACATCTTTTCAAGGTGCTTTTCAAGGATATACTGTATTTCTCTGTCGATAGTAAGGTATACGTCCGAACCGTCCTTAGGTTCAAAAGTCTTTGAATACCTGTAAGGCAGTTCCTTACCGTTGGAGTCCTTTGCAGAAACTGTTCTGCCGTCGATTCCCGAAAGGTACTCGTCGTAATAGGACTCAACTCCATATGCAACATTGCCATTCGTGAATCCGATAACAGAAGCCGCAAGGTCCTTCTGAGGATAGTATCGCTTGGTATCCTCCTCGATATTCACTGCAACGATACCTGCATCGAGAAAATAATCGACCACCTCATCGGCAACAGGCTTTTCGACTTTTTCCTGAAGCACGACGTACTGAGTATCCGCGTCAAGTGACTTCTTCACCTTTTCAGCAGTGATACCCAGCTTTGAAGCGAGGAAATTAGCAGCTTCTTCCTTGAAAGCGTCAGAAGACGCAGGCAGAACATCAAGTTCTTTTCCTTCTTCATCATATGTAGGGGTATACGTACCGTTTGCCTTGTCAAGATTACGCTTGTCGATACGTTTCTGTAGACTTTCAAGACCGTCCTTGAAGTTTTTAGGATCGACAAAGACCTTGTAAACCGTAGCGCTCTTGGCGAGGGTGACTCCGTTAGAGTCATATATAGTGCCTCTGTGGGCAGATATGCTTATTGAACCGAAATGCTGATCGTTTGCCATTTCCTGATACTTTTTATTGTCAAGCACCGATATTTTGAAGAAATTGCCTGCAACTGCTGCAAACAGTACGCTGAAAGCAGCTGTCATAACTATCTTCGTTCTGAAACGCATAGCATTTGACGGATTTGTATTTATCACTGCGAAATTCTTCCTTTCCGCGAAATTGATCTATAAAATAAAAAGGCAGGGTTTACGTGTGCCCCGCCTTTGAACATCTTTTTTATTTCTTTTCTGGGATGTCCTTTTGTTTTGATACGACGAAGGATTTATCGCTATTCAAGCGTGGACGCCGTTCCCGAGCTTTATTATCGTTCAAAGCCCGGGAAACGCCGATCCAATATTCCGATCACCCGCTGTATCTCCGTGTTCTACATATAACTTCGGCTTTTTATATATTTTTATGTTGCCGATAGTGTTCATTAATTATACAGGCAGTCCATGTAATATATTTATATTGGCACTACCCTCTGAAATATTCCACGCATCTGTCGAAAAAGGATTTTATTTTCGCGATCAAACCTTTTTCCTGCTCCGGAATAGTTACGACATCGCCCGTCTGTATCTTGATGTATTTTATCTGTGTGGAGTCTATTTTTTCCATACCCAACACATTTTCCGCATATTCTTCTATATTCTTTGCGGACATCTTACTGTCAAGTTCAGACTGGAGTCTTACATTTTCAGCTGCGGCACTTTCAAGCTTTTCATTCATTGCGGCAACTTTGTTATACATCGTGTTGCGCTTGTCAAGCGAATAGATAACCGAGCCGAGCAGTGCGGCTGCAAGCAGAGATATGAAGATTATCATTAATATCGAACCGCTTCGCGCTTCGTTTCTTCTCAATTCTATCTCAGGCTGCTGCTCAGTTTCTTTGCGCCTGCTGCCGTCGATCTCGGTTGTCTCGTCCGAATCGTCGTAGCCTTCGTCGTTATAATAGCGTACAGTGTTTTCAGCCATTGCTTTCCGCACTCCTTTCTATTATTCTGAGCTTCGCGCTTCTGCTTCTGTTGTTTCTTTCGAGTTCCTGTTCTTTAGCCTCTAACGGCTTTCTATTTACAAGTTTTCCCTGCGGCTTGTGTCCGCATACACATTGGGGAAAATCCGGGGGACATATACAGCCCTTGCACCACTCGGCAAACTTTTGTTTAACGAGTCTGTCCTCAAGGGAATGGAAGGTAATAACTGCAAGCCGTCCGCCTGCCCTCAGGCTGTAAAAAGCATCTTCAAGTCCTTTTGAAAGGTGCTCAAACTCACCGTTAACGGCGATCCTGATTGCCTGAAAGGTCTTTTTACAAGGGTTTTTATCACGTCTTGCCTTCTGAGGAACGCTTTCTCTGATGATATCTGCAAGCTGCAATGTTGTCTCTATAGGAGCATTTTCTCTTGCTCTGATGATATTCGACGCGATCCTGCGGGAGAATTTTTCTTCTCCGTACTCGAATATTATCCTTGCAAGCTCCTGCTCGGAATAGGTGTTGACTACATCTGCTGCACTCATTCCCTCCTTGCTCATGCGCATATCGAGTGGAGCGTCGGAGTGATACGAGAAGCCTCTGCTTCCCTCGTCCAGCTGAAACGACGAAACGCCAAGATCCATAAGGATACCGTCGGCATAGTCGATATCAAGTTCATCGAGGACCGCTCTGATCTCTGAGTAGTTCCTGTGGAACACTCTTGCATTGCTGAACCTTGACAGTCTTTCAGTTGCTACTGCGACTGCATCAGGGTCTCTGTCGAGAGCGATAAGTCTGCCATTTTCGTTTAATCTGGCAGCAATTGCAGAGGAATGGCCTGCGCCGCCTGCGGTACCGTCTACATAGACACCGTCGGGACGAATTGCAAGTCCTTCTATACATTCCTCAAGCATAACAGGTATGTGGCTGAATTCCATTTTATAAATACTCTCCTTAGTTCCGATATATATCGGGAACAAAGACAGAAACGTCCGTATCAGAGAACCAGATCAGCAAGAACATTGTTGATCTCTTCCTGAGAGATATTACTGTTGAATTCTTCCCATTTTGACTTATTCCATATTTCAGCTCTGCGATTAGCGCCGATAACTACCACCTCATCGGTGATACCTGCGTGATCTCTGAGCTGCTGGGTGATGAAGATACGTCCCTGTTTATCCGGGACCTGTTTATCCGCACCTGCAAGGAGCTTACGTCTTATGTCGCTTCCCTGCTTACCCGGTATGGAATTAAGAGTATTACAATACTCCTGAAATGCTTCCGGCGAATACACGGCGATATAGGAATCATCATGACCCTGACAGAGAAAAAACTCCGGACCGAGGATCTCACGAAGCTTAGTCGGGAAGCTCATACGGCCCTTCTGATCTATACTTGGGTAGTAGGTACCACATAACAGATCTGCCATCGAACTTCGCCTCGCTTTCGTACAACCTCTTAGGATCTGATCACCCTAATTTGGAAATTTTCACATCCAATCACCTTTTTTCACCCTAAACATATTTTATCATTATTCCGGGAGAAAAGCAAGATGTAATTTCTTACAACTCTAAGCTTTAAAATCGGCTGTTTTTTGTCGATTTTGTTTAAAGTTTAATCGCTGGTTGTTCTTAAACGAAACAAACGTTTCTATAATTGTTAAATATTTTTCTTAGTTTTCACCTTTTTTCACCTTTTTGGAATTTTTTCAGGATTTTTTCACCTCTCGGCTTCACCTTTTTTCACCCAAAAAGGAGAAATAAGTCTCCGGATACAATAAGGTGGTAAAAAATTCCAAAATATATCCAAAGACTTATTTCTTTTGTTCTTCTCTATCTTTGCGGTTCTGACCGCCATCAATCATTTGTATATGTAAGATTGAATTTTGATGATTTGAGTCCAAGCATCATCGAGAAAGGATATCCCTTTGCAGTAACCTGACCGTCGATGTTGACCTCAGTGACATAGCCTGTTTCCTCTGAGTATACAGGCTGCATCCAATTGTTAGGATCATCGGAAAGAGTTATATGATAAGCTGCCTCCAGCTTTTTCTTAACAGTTGCCGCGTCCATATATGTAACAGTTCCCCAATGCGGATCAAAGGCTGCATCATAATCGCTCGGAACACTTCTGAGGTACGGATAATCCGCATAGAAGACCTCATAGCAATTTGCCGAGCATCCGCCGCTTGAAGCGGAGAACACTGTCAGTGCATAGTTATCTTCATAGTAAAGTGCTTCACCGAGTACCTCCTCGCAGGCATCAATTACGACCTGAGGCGGATTCGGCTTGCCTCTGAGGTCACGAGAATCATCACCGTTATACTTTATATATGTATATACGGCAACAGCCTGTGCCTTGATAGCTTCATAAGAGAAGCTGCCGCCGACCTCGCGATTTACTATTTCAGAAACGACTTTGAGGGTATCGCCGGCAGGCTGATGAGCTATAGTAAGCTCTTCCTCATCGGTGATACCTGTATTCATAAGGTATGTTCCGGGGTAATAATGGAACAGGATATCCTGATATGTCCACCCTGCATAAGCAGCGTAGAAATTAGCACCATTCTGGCTCATACCAACGCCATGTCCCCAGCCGTATGTCACAAATGCGAACTGTCCCGGTTTAGCATCTACCTCAGGATTTGGCTGAGCATCAGGTATATCACCCACAAAAGCACCGGAGGTTTTCAGCTCAACAGCAGTCGGCTCTTTACTTCGGCTCTTTGCGGCATTTTTTGAAAGTGTAGGTGTTCCCTTCTGGAGGGCACTTTTCTTTTTTGCGATCGTCTCCTCGAGAGCCTTGCGCTCCTCCTCGGAGAGTCCTGCAAGCGGATCAACTGTTCCGCCGACTTTAGCCATTTCAGGCGTTGCAATTTCGTAACTTATAAGTGTAAGACTGGAATCGTAATCACTGACATCAGCTTTTGCCCAGTCTTCTGGCATTTTCTGCTCATTATCTGCCTTATCGACAGTTTCTGCCGAAGCCGCTTCCGTTTCCGCAGCTGTTGTACTTTCGGCGGCAGTAGCAGTCACGGCAGTTTTTTCCTCTGTCGCAGAACTGTCAGCAGTCGCCATACTTGTTGCACTCGAGAGCACGATAACTCCCGATGCAGCAGCTGCTGCTCGTTTAAGCATTTTCTGCATTTTCATAACAATCTCCTTTTAAAAACATAAGGTCAGCTCATTGCTGCGCTTGTGCAGCATCAGAAGCTTTCTCAGCTTCTGCTTTCTCTTTTTGTGCCTGATCGTAAGCTTCAGTATGCTTGATCGTTTTTAAGTCTCCTGCGACCTCGCCCTCTCTGAGCTTTCTCGCAACAACTATGAATCGTGAATTATCCTCATCTGCATAGCAGGTCGAAAGCGTCATGAGCTTGTCGCCGAATTTTACATCTACACCCGTATCGATAAGCTGACTGCGCTTGCAGTTGTCGATGTAGAAGTTAAAGTCTTCTTCTTTTTCCAGATCCTCCATCTGCCAGTAATGGAAATCAGTGGCATTATAGCTTCCGGGAGTAATGAGGTAAGAGAAGATGACATAATCATAATCCCCATAATTTGTACTAAGCTTCACGAATGGACTCGTGTAGTAAAATTCAGGGTTTATGCGATATTTTCTCAGGTCGCCCATCATCGAACCGTCCCACATTGCATGACCGTAAAGCACCATATTGTCCGAAAGCTGTGTATCATCGCTTCCGAGCACATTGCAGTAGTCTGCAAAGATCGCGCCTTCCATGCGTGAACTGCGGTCGATATCGTGGTCAAGGTAGTAAGAATCCGGAACATAATACTCAGTTCCGTAGTAAGGGTCGTTCTCTTGAACTTCGCCCGGGTCGAGAACGACCGGATAGTCCATCTGCGTATTGTCGAGCTGTACCCAGCCTATAATGTCCTTGTTTATTCTCAGTAGTGACCTTGCTCTTCCTGTCATTCCTGTAGCAGACGGAGTATATCCGTATTTATCAGCCCAGTCGTCCGGCAGCTCAACAGCGGCTTCTGTAGCCTCAGTAACTGTTTCGGTATCTTCGCTCGGCAAAGGAGCGTCGTCCTTATCCTTATTAAATAAGAAGAGGTACGAGCCCAGTCCCAGAGCAGCTGCACAAGCGGCACAGGCAGTAATGGTCTTTGCTTTTTTGCTCATCACTAAGATTATGCCTCCTATTTTCCGTAAGGAGTGAATTCCTCATCAGGATCATACTTTTCATTCGGGTGTTTTTCGTAATAGATAGTCGGCCACTTGATATTGGTATTAGAAATGCTGTTCTGTGTACCTTCAAGCAGGTCTTCACCCTCTCTGAGCCGTCTTGCCATTATGATAAGACGACCTCTCTCCTCATCGGGCAGGTTTGTATTGCAAGTAGAAAGTGTGATAAGCGGATCGCCATATTTTACATCTACAGTATTCAGTCTGATAGATCTGCGCTTTGCTTCGTTGACATAGTCATAGAACTCATGCTCGTTGTCAAAGTCCAGAGTATTCCAGCAGTCAAATTTTGTATCTGTATCATCTTCGGCATCAAGAATGAAAAATGCGAATATTTTATAAGTGTATTTTTCATAGTTGGAATTGAGATATATTATAGGGTGTTCGCCGTAATAATTCTCTTTCCACGCATAATATTTCAGACTTCCGAACATTTGCTCGTCCAGCATATTATGTCCGTAAATAACCAGATTATCCGAATTAGGGACTTTCAGGTATCCGTCATCGCCTACTTCGTCGAAGTGGTTGCGGTAATCGAGGAATATCTCTCCTGCAATGTTATCGCTGAGGTCGTATTTCATGTTCAGATACTTGTTATTATCCCCAGCTTTAAAAATAGGATTATTTACAGGTGTATCGGGGATCGTGATAACTCCCGCGATATCATGGTTTATGTCGTATAGCTTTTTAGCTCCGTCGAGCATACCGCCGTATCTTTTCCTTTTTTCTCCCTCAGGAGTGATCTCTTCCTGAACCTGTGGCTCACGATCCTCATAGATCTCGTAGATACCCATGATCTCATCGTTTTTATGCTTGCTTGCCCAGCGGTCATAGTAGTAGCTTCCCACAAGATAACCGCAGACGACTATAGCAATGATAGAACCTAAAAATATGATCTTTCTTATGCACTCGCCCACACTGTCACCCTTTTGTGGGAACAGTCCGAGAAAGCGCTGTTTAAGTGTTTTTTTCTTCTTTTTCTTATGTGGTTTAACAGCTTCGCCTTGCTCCTGAGCATTATGCGCAGGAGGCAGGTCAGCCTTTTCCGACTCCAGTGCCTCACGTACAAAGGAATTTTCCTCCGTCCTTACACTTAACGGAGCATCATTCTCCTTCTTATGGCCCACGGGAGTGAATACGACTGTATCCTCAGCCTTTTCAGCAGACAGCTCATTGGTTTGCTGAGCTTCATAGATCTGCTTATCAGGGATAACTGTTTCTATTTCAGCGACCTCAGGGAATTCATCATCATCCTGTTCCGCTGATGTCTCGGTAAGATCTATAACTTCTCCTTCTGAATCGCCCGAAACTTCGGAAAAGTCCTCAGTGATCTCATCGGCGATCTCACTAAGCTCATCTTGTGCGCGAGCTTCGATCTCGTTGATGATATCCGAGATATCAGGGGCAGTGTCAGTATCTGAACTCTTTTCGGCAGCTTCCTTTTCGGCAGCTATCCTTGCGGCTTCAGCCTTTTCAAAAGCTATCGCCTCGTCAAGCTCGACCAGAATATCCTCGGCTGTGGAAGGTCTTATTTCCTTAGCCTTTTCTATCCTTTCAGCGATAGTTTCAGAGCGTTCACTGTCTGTTGTTTTATTCTCATAGGTCGTAGGTGCGACTTCCGCCTCACTGTGTATCGACCTTCTGATAGCTTTTATCTTCTCAGCTCTGCGCTGAGCTTCTGAGCTTGCATCCGTCAATTTGTCGCTCATCAGTTACTATTCGCCTCCATCAGCGTTTTTTCAATGGTGTCGAACGCGAAAGCGGCAGCAGATCTTCTGATATGTTCTCTGCTTGTATCATCGAGCTTCCACAGCTCAGGCAGTCTGACAAACTGTCTTCCGCAGATATCGAAGCCGATATATACTGTTCCGACAGGCTGCTGCGCAGTTCCGCCCGATGGTCCTGCGATACCTGTAACTGAAACACACACGTCCGCACCAGAGCATTTTTTCAGTCCTCTGACCATGCTCATAGCAGTCTGTTCGCTCACAACACCGAACTCTTGTATGACCTCGGCGGGAACTCCCAGAAACTCGGTCTTGATCCTTTCAGAATAAGTACATATCCCAAGCTCGAAGACCGCAGATGCACCCGATACTGATGTTATAAGCTCCGAAAGCAATCCGCCCGTACAACTTTCAGCTGTTGCAATGGTCAGACCCTTCCGTTCTAATAATTTTACAACATTTGCGACTGATTTGTCAAGTTTTTCGGTCAGACATTCAGAAAATTTACTGCTTACCACCAAATACTCACCCTCGCTTTAGTAAACTTTTCACAAAAATGATGTGATTATTTTGTGAAAAACTTAAAATCATTCTCCGTAATTGAACACTTTCATTTCTGTTCCCTCAACCGCTTTCTGTATAAGCGGCTCAAAATCGAAGCTGTTCTGAGCCTTCTCGATGTCAGCGAGCTGAGGTCTTACCTTAGGATGACGAGGAGTGAAAACAGTGCAGCAGTCCTCATAAGGAAGAACAGAAGTATCAAATGTATCTATCTTGCGGGCTATCTCGATTATCTCAGTCTTATCCATACCTACACACGGACGGAAAACAGGTATACGGCAAACTGCGTCCGTACACACCATAGCAGCCATAGTCTGGCTTGCCACCTGTCCGACGCTCTCGCCTGTGATAAGTGCAAGGCAGTTATCCTTTGCGGCGATGCGCTGAGCAATCTCCATCATAAGTCTTCTCATTATAATAGTAAAGAACTCCTCGGGACAGTGGTCCTTGATAGCCTCCTGAAGCTCTGTGAACGGTACGCAGTAGAAAGCGATGCCGCCGCAGTAGTCCGTAAGCTTCTGGCAGAGCTGCTCAACTTTGAGCTGTGCGCGGTCGGAGGTGTACGGAGGGCTTACATAGTGGATAGCAGCGATGTGGATACCGCGCTTCGCCATCATATAGCCTGCAACAGGGCTATCGATACCGCCCGAAAGGAGCAGCAGAGCCTTACCGCTGCTTCCCACAGGAAGTCCGCCTGCACCCTTGATATTCTCGGCATGAACAAAGGCGTTTTCATCGCGTATCTCAACTGTTACTGTAACTTCGGGGTTCTTTACGTCAACACTGAGGTGTGGGAACTTCTCCAGCAGCTTGCCGCCAAGCTCCATGCATATCTCAGGCGACTTCATAGGGAAAGCCTTATCTGAGCGCTTTGCGTTTACTTTGAAAGTCTTTGCGCAGCCGAGTACATCTTCAAGGTACTCATAGCTCTTGTTGCAGATGTCATCGAAATCCTTCTCACATACACAGGCACGGCAGTAAGCTGCAATACCGAATATCTTGCCTACAACGTCCGCAGCCTCGCTGAGGTCGATATCATCATCGAGCGGCTTGATGTATGTTGTGGACTGAGCACTGGTCAGCTGGAAGTGACCAAGGGGCTTCAGTCTGCGCTTTATGTTCTTTATGAGCATATCCTCAAAAGTCTTTTTGTTAAGTCCTTTGAGTGCCATTTCACCGTATTTAACAAGTATTAACTCTTTCATTATTATTCTCCTATACTATATATAATGTATCTTTTCAGCCTCTTACCTTTTCCATGCCCTCGCGGAGAGCTTCGCAGAAGATATCAAGCTCCTCCTCGGTAGTCTCAGCCGTCATGCTGATACGGAGGGCGCTGTCCGCACGTTTGTCTTTGATGCCGAACTGTCCGAGCACGCCGCTCTGCTGTCCCTTTGAACAAGCCGAGCCGCTTGAAACGTATATCTCCTTGCTTTCAAGGAAGTGGAGCATTATCTCCGAACGCTTGCCAACTGCCGAAATATTCACCACATACGGCGAGCCGTCGTCCGGCGAGTTCACGACTACTCCCTCGATACCGCCGAGCTTGTCCAGCAGGTACGCTTTGAGTCCGCTCACCTTTTCGTAACGCTCCGAAATAGTGGGAACGAGCTTTCTGACTGCTGCTCCGAAAGCCGCTATCATCGGAACGCTCTCAGTTCCCGAGCGTATTCCCTTTTCCTGCTTTCCTCCTGTGACAACAGGCAGCACGCGCACCCCTTTTTTAATATATAAAGCTCCGACGCCTTTTCCGCCGTGAATTTTATGACCGCTCATTGAGATAAGATCGGCACACAGCGCATTGGCTTTCACAGGAAGCTTCATATACGCCTGAACGCAGTCGGTATGTGTAATGATATCGGGATATCTGCGCTTTACCGCGGAAAAAGTCTCCTTAACGGGGAGAATATAGCCTGTTTCGTTATTCACGTACATCATGCTTACAAGGCAGGTATTATCATCACAGGCACTTACAAAATCCGCTGCATAGTAACGTCCGTCCTCACGCGGAGAAATTCTTACCACCTCAAAGCCTTTTTTCTCAAGGTCGGCAGCAGTCTCCTCCACAGAAGCGTGTTCAACCGCAGATACAACTATTTTTTTGCGCTTTCTGCCGTAAGCTGCGGAAGCTCCGCGAAGTGCAAGATTGTTGCTCTCGGTAGCTCCCGATGTAAATAATACGCACTCCCTGTCAGCGCCGATGCTGTCGGCGATTGCCTTTCTTGCATCATCCATAATGAGTTGTGCATTAAGTCCAGCGCGGTGCAGCGAGGACGGATTCCCGTATTTTTCTGTCATTGCGTCCACAGCCGCCGCAACAGCTTCTGCGCAGGGCTTGGTGGTAGCAGCATTGTCAAGGTAAACTTCCATTTTATGTTCCCTTCATTTCTTTATAGTAACATTCTTTTTATTATAACATAAATTATAGGATAAAGCAACTCCGCGGCAGCTTTTTCTCTCACTTTTTCACAATCTAAGCCAAAATCGAAAATATATTCGCATTTTTATTGCTTTTTAGTGCCGTTTATGATATAATGTATGTGCTTATTGGCATTTTGCAATACTTTACAGACAGAAACGCTCTTATAAAAAAATTATCGGAGGCATTATTATGCATTTACAGGAGAAAACTATATCAAGTGACCTGAAATACGAAGGTCCTATCTTCACTATCACTCATGACACAGCCGAGCTTGAAAACGGCAAGACCGCAGTCCGCGACGTTCTCCATCACCACGGCGGAGTCTGCGTTATCCCTGTTACCGAGAATAATGAGATCTTCCTCGTAAAACAGTTCCGCTATCCCTTTCAGACAGTAACAAGAGAAGTTCCCGCAGGCAAACTCGAAAAGGGCGAGGATCACTCCGAATGCGGCAAACGTGAGCTTCTTGAAGAAACAGGCTACACCTGCTCCGAGTACATCTATCTCGGTGAAATGCTGCCTACACCTGCTTACAACAGTGAAGTTACCTATATGTACCTTGCAAAGGGACTTACTTTCAGCAAGCAGTCTCTTGATCCAGATGAATTTCTCGACGTTGAGCGCATTCCTCTTGCCGAAGCTGTAAAACAGGTCATGGACGGAACTATCCGCGACGGAAAGACTCAGATAGCTATACTCAAAGCAGCAAGGATTCTCGGAATATAAAAAAGACCCACCCATATAGGCAGGTCTTTATTTAAATCGAAACGTCAAATCGCTTCAGCTACTTCTGCTGTGTTATTGGCTTGCTCAGTTTCAAGAATAGCCATCTGTCTCTCGTAAGCATCAAGGATAGTTTCTTCAAAAAGCTTTCTTGCAGAAGGTGAGATCGGGTGAACGATATCGCGGAAGACTCCGTTTTCGTCCTTTCTGCTCGGCATAGCCACGAAAAGTCTTTCATCGCCCTGAACCACCTTGATGTCATGAACTGCTAGCATATCATCTACAGTTACGGAAATAACTGCTCTGAGTCTTCCCTCAGACATGATCTTTCTGATTTTTACATCTGTAATTTCCATAGTTTTTCCTCCTTGGTTGTCTATTTAGGAAACCGGTCACGCTGTCAAAAAAGTTTATCATTTAATCTTATTTTTTTGAAGCCGCTAAACCTGTAAACCATTATAGCATACTTTGGGTAAAAATGCAAGCAATTTTTTTGAAGAGTTGTTAATTTTATTAATTAATCATTTCTCTTCTCTTATTTAACTTGAATTATCCCTAAAAACAGGGATCTGTCAGTCACGCTTCTTCTCGGGAGCTTTCCCGATCTTATAATTTTCTATTCAGGAAAGGTGATAATTTTGGATACCAATATTTTAAACGGAAAAAAGCATATTCACTTTATTGGCATTGGTGGTTCGGGTATGTACCCTCTTGCACAGATACTTCACTCGCAGGGTTACTACCTTACAGGCTCTGACAACAATGAGACCGAAACCCTCGATGCTGTAAGAAAAATGGGCATTCCCGTATTCATCGGTCAGAGAGCTGAGAATATCGAAGGTGCTGATCTTATTGTCCACACCGCCGCTATCATGGCTGACAATCCCGAGCTTGTTGCCGCAAGAGCAAGCGGAGTCCCTGTACTTGAACGTGCAGACCTCCTCGGTATCGTTACAAGCTGGTACAACAACGCTATCTGCGTTTCGGGTACTCACGGCAAGACCTCCACAACTTCCATGATAACTCAGATACTCTTTACGGCAGGTGTTGATCTCTCCGCATATATCGGCGGAAAGCTCCCTTGCATCGGCGGAAGCGGTGTAGCGGGCAAAAGTGACATAATGGTATGCGAGTCCTGCGAATTTGAAGACCACTTCCTAAAATTCTTCCCTGATATATCCGTTATCCTGAATATTGATGCAGATCACCTTGACTACTTCGGCACACTTGAAAATATAATCAAGTCATTCCATAAATTCAACGAGAATACTTCAAAATGTATCATCGTTAACGGCTCTGATGCTAACTCAATGAAGTCTCTGGAAGGCATCAGCGGCAAGGAAATAATCACCTTCGGCAAGGACAGCTCATGCGACTACTACCCTGAAAACGTAAAACATGAGAACGGACTTCTTACCACCTACGATGCTATGTACAAAGGTGAAAAGCTCGGTACTGTTACTCTCCATGTGGCAGGTATCCACAATGTACTCAACTCTCTTGCAGCTATTGCGGCTTCTCGCTATGTTGGAGTGGACTTCAAATACATTCAGAAGGGACTTGAAGATTTCCGCGGTGCAAAGCGTCGTTTCGAGAAACTCGGCTTTGAAAAGGGCATCACCGTTGTTGACGACTACGCTCACCACCCCACCGAACTTGAAGCTACTCTCAATGCGGCTATGGAAATGAACTTCAATCATGTATGGGCAGTTTTTCAGCCATTCACTTTCTCACGTACAAAGCTCCTGCTTGACGACTTCGCAAGAGTGCTTCAGATACCCGACCATGCAGTTCTCACGGACATTATGGGAAGCCGTGAAAAGAATACCTACGGTATCTTTACCCGTCACCTTGCCGAAAAGATCCCTGACTGCATCTGGTTTCCGCAGGACGAGTCCGCTGAGTGGACTGACGAGCGTAAATACGCAAACTTTGAACAGATTTGCGACTACGTATGCGAACACGCTCAGGAGGGCGACCTCGTTATAACACTTGGCTGCGGCGATGCATATAAGATAGCTAAAATGATACTGAAAAAGCTTTCGGAGGAGAAGTAATATGCTGAAGGATAAAGAGATCGAGGTTTTCAACTATATAAGGTCCCGTCTCAGCGACGGTCTTTCTCCGTCTGTCCGCGAAATAATGGACGCTATGGGTTTTAAGTCCACTTCAACTGCGCACAGATACATCGAGACCCTTGTCCGCGAGGGTCTTATCGAGAAAACAGGCAACCTCAACCGCACCCTCCGCCTTCCTAACAGCGGCACTACCTCAGTACCTGTCATGGGAACTGTTACCGCAGGTCAGCCTATAACTGCTGTCGAAGATATCACAGGCTACATCGGCTTTGAAGCTCCCGGAGTCGATCCGCAGGAGCTTTTCGCCCTGAAAATACGCGGTGAAAGTATGATAAATGCAGGTATCCTCGACGGTGATATCGTTATAGTAAAGCGTGTGAATTACGCTGAAAACGGTGATATTGTCGTAGCCTTCATCGACCGCGAGGAGGCTACCGTAAAGACCTTCTATAAGGAGAGAGGTCACTACCGCCTACAGCCTGAGAACGACACTATGGAGCCTATCATAGTTGACGAAGTGGAGGTTCTCGGAAAGGTGATAGGACTCAAACGGTATTATTGAGCCGTTAGTCTTTAGCCATTAGCTTGTAAGGGACAGCGTCCGCGACTTCCCGCAAATTGATAAACGTTGCTGAGATAAATCGGAATTCAGGAGTAAAGATATGTTTATTTCAGAGATACCCAAAAACAGATTAACAGCGGAAATAACTCAAATCGCCGAACTGAGCAAAAAATATGAAAACGAATATGAGTTTGAATATGCCCCTCCTGCGAAGGAAAAAGATATCAGCACTTGGGAACAAAAACATGACATCTCACTACCAGAGCAGATAAATAACCGGCTGAGCTTTACGAACGGCTGTACCATAGCCTTTGACAGGATATTCGGGCTGAACGGCTTCTTAGTCGGACAAAGCCAGCTTCCCGAGAAGCTTGTTATATTAGGTTCAACTCATGACGAGCCACTGTGCTTCTCAAAAACTAATGGCGAGATAGTACGGTATGGACTGCGCGAGATAAGAAGGTATGCTTGTTTTCTCAACAGCCCCCTCATAAGGTCACTGAAAAAAGGCTGAGTCAGCCTGCATATGCAACGCCAAAGAAGGCGCACCCTACTGAATTATAAACACTAATAATAAATATTTTTTAAAAAGCACTTCCCTTTTTGCAAAAAATAGTGTATAATGTAGAGTGGTTAAAAATACGCCACGGAAAGGACGATACAAATGCTTAATGAAGTAAAGGTAATCATCTGCGGAAAGGAATACAAGATAAAGACCGCAGAAGCACCTAATTATGTTTTTGCTCTCGCAAGAGCTTTAGAAACAAAGATAAACGAAATAACCGCAGCAAGTGGTTCATCTCCATACGCTGCTTCCATAATGGTGTCACTCTCTCTCCTCGATGACCTCAATAAGGCTAATCAGAGACTTGACAATATCCGCGACCAGACCAAGGAATACGTTGACGAGGCAGGCAGAACACGTATCGAGCGCGATGCTGCTCAGAAGGAGATCGAGGTGCTCAAGTCCAAGATCGTCCAGCTTGAGAATATGGTCAAGCTCAAGCAGCTTAGTGACAGCATCTGATGAAAAAACCTGAGATACTTGCCCCTGCCGGCAGTATGGAAACACTCCGTGCTGCCCTGAGAGCAGGCGCAGATGCAGTATACATCGGAGGTAAACGTTTCTCTGCCAGAAGCAGCGCTGCTAACTTCTCCCTTGAAGAAATAGCCGAAGCTGCAAGGCTTTGCCATAAATACGGCGCAAAGCTCGATCTGGCTGTGAATACCATTATTTCCGACAATGAAGCCGACGAATTCTGCGAGTACATCAAAAATGCCGCACAATGCGGCATTGACGCTTTTATAGTTCAGGACTTCGGCTGCGTTGAGCTTATCAGGAAATGCGTCCCCGACGCTGTTATACACGGCTCGACTCAGATGTCTGTGCATACAGCCGCAGGAGCTGAAATGCTCCGTGATCTCGGCTGCGCAAGAGTCGTTTCTGCACGAGAACTGGATAAAAAAACTATTTCCCGCATCTGCAAAGTCGGCATCGAAACTGAGATTTTCGTTCACGGTGCTCTTTGTATGTCTGTTTCGGGACAGTGTTATATGTCGGCAATGATAGGTTCGCGCTCTGCTAATCGCGGCTGCTGCGGACAAGCCTGCCGTCTCCCCTTCTCTGCTTCGGGCAATAAGAACAAAGCTGCCCTTTCACTGAAAGACCTGTCTCTTATCCCAAAGGCTCAGGAGCTTACTGAGATCGGTGTTGATTCCTTCAAGATCGAAGGCAGAATGAAGCGTCCCGAATATGTTGCTTCCGCTGTAAATGAGCTGAAAAAGGCTGTCGGCGGAACTGCTCCCGATATGAAGCTCCTGCGCGGTGTCTTTTCACGAAGCGGTTTCACAGAGGGCTATTTTACGGGAGAAAGACGGGATATGTTCGGTATACGTGAGAAGGAGGACGTTATTTCCGCTCACGAACTTATCCCACAGATACACGAGCTTTACCGCTTTGAGCGCAAGGCTTTTACTGCTGATTTTCACGCAGTCATCAGAAACGGACAGCCCGTCGTGATAACAGCTGTATGCGGTAATATTTCGGCAGCTGCTTTCGGAGATATCCCCGAAAAGGCTATGAACCGACCTACTGATGAAGAGATCCTGACCAAACAGCTCTCAAAGCTTGGCGATACTGTTTTCAGCTTCGGTAAGCTTACTGCTGATTTAGATGTGGGACTTATCGTGCCTGCTTCAAAGCTCAATGAGCTGCGCCGTGAGGTCATGGAAAAGCTCACTGAAAAGGTCATTGCCGAGAATACACCGAAATATTCTATTTCCGACTATTCCCCTGCATTAAGCGGATTCGCTCAGACTATACATGATAAGCTCGCTCTGCGAACATTCTGCCGCACCCGTGAACAGATAATGGCTGCCGCAGAGCTTTCGGAGTACATCATTGTGCCTTCAGAGCTGCTTGATGAGGAAATACTCGGCAGCGTGGATAGTGATAAGATCATCGTTTCACCGCCCCGATTCATCACAGATGAAGACGCTCTCAGGGTCGATCTCGGAAAGCTCATTAAACGAGGCGTAAAAAGGCTTTATTGCCACACACCCGACTGCATAGCCATAGGAAAATCCCTGGGCATGAAGCTCCACGGAAGCTTTACACTGAATGTGTACAATTCCTACTGCGCTGATAAAATGCATGATATCGGGCTTGAGGACTGCATCTTCTCTATCGAGGCTACAATTCCGCAGATCGCAAAGGTCAGATCTTCTCTCCCTGTAGGAGCAGTAGTGTACGGCAGACTGCCGCTTATGCTCACAAGGAACTGTCCCATAAAAAATGAAGTCGGCTGCGGAAAATGCACAAAAAAGATCACAGACCGCACAGGAAGAGAACTCCCTGTGGTCTGTTCAAAGGAATATGTCGAGATAATGAACGCTGACAGGCTATGTATGCTCGACAGACTTGACGAAATGCATAATATCGCCTTTGGCGTTATCTATCTCCACGACGAGGACGCAGCCGCAACAGAAGCTGCTCTCCGCGGTCGCAAGCCGCATGGAAACATCACCCGCGGACTTTACTACAGAGGTATCTGAATATGAAACTGACCTTCAAAAAACTCGATCCACGAGCTACTATCCCTTCCCGTGCTACAAAAGGTAGTGCCGGACTCGACCTGTGTGCCTGTCTTGACGAACCTGTAACGCTGGAAGTCGGAGAAATAAAAATGATCCCTATCGGTATCACGGCACAGCCCGATTCAGACGATATCGCACTTCTCATATATCCGCGCTCGGGACTTTCTTCCAAATTCGGAGTATCTCTTGCAAACTGCGTGGGTGTCGTAGACAGCGACTACAGAGGTGCTTGGTTCGTTCCGCTGATAAACCACGGAGCTTCCCCGTTTACTGTTGAACACGGTATGCGTATCGCCCAGTTGATACCTACACGTATTCTGATGCCTGATATAGAAGTTAGCGACGAACTTTCCGACACTGAACGAGGTTCAGGAGGATTCGGTTCGTCAGGCATATAAATATCATTAAGAATAGGAGAGATAATTATGAAAAAGACTTTATACCTTTTACTTCTTCTGATATGCGGTCTTGTAGTAGGTGGATTTCTCGCAAATGAAGCTTCAGGAGCCTTTGCGTGGCTCGGCTGGTCAGGCGGATTCAATTTCAACCCCGGTACTTTTATCGATACTGATGTAATATCACTGACATTCGGATTCTCCATGAATATAAGTATCGCTCAGGTCATTGGAGTTATCGCTGCGATAACCGCTTACATAAAAACTGCTCCAAAGGTCATTCCGGACGCAAAAAAATAATCGTCGTTTGTCCTTTTCGACAGTTTTTTATTACTTTGTCACATTAATGTTACCGTATTACACTAAAATTCAAAGACAGTGAAATTTCTCACAGAAAATTCTTGTACATATTTTATGTTGGTGATATAATATAATGTGAGTATATCAAGAATTATTGCATATTTTAAGGAGCTGCAAAATGTTTACAAAAGATATTGGCATTGACCTCGGCACTGCTAATACCCTTGTATATATGAGGGGAAAAGGTATAATAATAAGAGAGCCTTCAGTAGTTGCCGTAAATACAAGAACGGATAAATGCCGCTATGTCGGTAAGGAGGCTAAAGATGTCATCGGAAGGACCCCGGGTTCTATCGTTGCAGTAAGACCTCTGAAAGACGGTGTTATCGCCGACTTCGACATAGCTACCACTATGCTTCAGGAATTCATAAGAAAAGCACTGAAGGGTACGCTTTTCACAAAGGCTAATGTTATAATCTGCATACCTTCAGGCGTTACCGCCGTTGAACGACGCGCTGTACGTGAGTCATGCAAAAAAGCAGGCGCAAACAATGTCCTCATAATTGAAGAGCCTATGGCTGCCGCTATCGGTGCAGGACTTCCTACCAATGCTCCCGCAGGCAGCATGATCGTAGATATCGGCGGCGGTACAAGTGAAGTTGCCGTTATATCAATGGGCGGCATTGTCGCTTCACGCTCGGTAAGATGCGCAGGCGATGAGTTTGACGCTGCTATAATCAATTATATCAAGAAAAAATATAATCTCCTCATCGGTGAACGCACTGCCGAGAATATCAAGCTTGATATCGGTTCAGCTTTCCCGAGTGAAAAGGAAGAAGCTCAGGAGATCAAGGGAAGAAACCTCCTCAACGGTCTCCCTGAAAACATCACCGTTACCTCCGCAGAGATACGTGACGCTCTCGTTGAACCGCTTTCAAGAGTCATTGATGCTATAAAATCTACTCTCGAGGAAACTCCGCCGGAGCTTTCTGCCGATATAATCGACCACGGTATAACTCTCGCAGGCGGCGGCGCTCTTCTCCGCGGTCTGGACAAGCTCATAAACCGCGAAACAGGTATGCCTGTTTATATCGCCGAATATCCTCTTGACTGCGTTGCTGAGGGTACAGGCAAGATCCTCGAAAATATCAACGATTATCAGGACGCTCTCACCGAAAACGTCAAGTACTACTAAGGAGGAGCTCCATGCGTGATTTCTTAAAAAGCACCAGATTTAAAATTCTGCTTGCTTTTCTCGCCTTTCTTATCGGCATTATGATATATGCCGTCACAAAGGGCGGTTATTCCGTTTCGGGAGCTTCTTTCATAAATACTGTGACTAAACCGTTCCGTGCTGCTTCTAACAGGATAAGCATGAAAATGGAAAACACTGTGGATAAGCTCTCAAACGCTGACGATTACTATGAAGAAAACGAACGCCTCAAAAAGCAGATCGGAGAGCTGAACGCTCAGCTCACAGAGTACGATGCTTTGAAAGCAGAAGTGGAAGAACTCAGAAAATTCGTTACTATCAAGGAAGAACATGAGGATTATCTTCTCTCTCAGCCATGTAAGGTGCTCGGATATATCACAAACGATCCCTTCAAATCATTCACGATCGATAAGGGCTCAACTGACGGTATCCGCGTAAACTGCCCCGTTGTGACTGCTGAAGGTCTTGTAGGCATAACCGTTGAAGTCTCTAAGCACGTTTCAACCGTAAGAACTATTCTCTCTCCCGATCTTTCCGTAGCCGCTGTTGCTTCTTCATCAGGTGCGGATCAAGGTATCATTGAGGGAAACGTGATCTCATCCGAAAACAGCAGGACCAAGCTCATTCATGTTCCAAAGAAGAATAAGCTCAAACGCGGCGACCTCATGATAACAGGAGGCACAAGCGGTCTATTCCCCAAGGATTACCCTATAGGTACTATTCTCGAAATAGGTCTTGACTCAAACGGTCTTTCTGTATGTGCTGAGATACAGCCTTGCGTTGATGTGAGCCGTCTTACCTCTGTAATCGTTATAACCGATTTCAGCGGCAAGAAGGAGGACGAAGATGAGGATTAGAACTACCCGTGAGCAGTATATTTTCCGCTTCAAGACCACTCTTCGCTGGATAGTATATTATATGCTCATTTTACTGAGCTTCATCATCATGACCTCCGGCACGTTCTATAAACCGATACTTCTTGTTCCTCTGGCTATCGGCATAGCTATCAGGAACAATATCTACGGAGCAGCAGTTACAGGAGCTTTCTGCGGACTGCTGACAGATATCTGCTGCGGCAGACTTTTCGGCTTCAATGCGGTGATACTCACGTTTTTCTGCATTGTTACCTCGCTTCTTTTTGAGCTATACCTTAAAGAGCGTTTCATCAACTTCCTGATGATCTCATCTGCCGTTTCATACATACAGTGCTGGCTGGACTATAAATTCTACTACCAGATCTGGGAGTACGAAAACGTGGGAAGGATATTTGCAAGAGTCACCCTCAGAGTCTGGGTATACACTGTTATATCATCGGTTTTCGTATACATCCTGCTTATGCTGGTAAATCGCTTGCTCATGCCTAAGGAGCACCTTACCATTGAAGAAGCGATCAATACCAACATCCAGTCAGAAAACAGAAAACAATAATCCAGACCGCACATCTCCCGTGCGGTCATCATTATACAGCCGTGTGCTGCCCGATAAGCAGCTTTGGCACTACCCAAGGAGGAAGGATATTGAAAGGATTTGCAGAAAATCTTAAATCAATAATTATTATCCTGCTCGTCGTCTCACTGGCGATGCTCAGTTCATTCAGGCTGATGAAAATTCAGGTCGTCGGCGATAAGGATATCGAAACGCCTCAGCTCTACGAACCGGGTACACTTACCTATACCAAGGGAATAAAAGCTACCCGAGGCGAAATTCTCGATTTTGACGGCAATACTATCGTTACTAACAACGCTCGGACAGATCTTGTGCTACAAATGGCTTTCTTCCCTACCGACCTTCAGGAGGGAAACAAGGTGCTTCTCGGTATCTACCGCGCACTTGAAAAGCATGGTCACAAATTTAAAGAGAGCATCCCGATATCGTTCAGCAAGCCTTATGTATTCAAGTCAAACGACACAGAGGAACTTATCTCAGACCTTAATCTCAATGTTTATGCCACCGCTGAAAACTGCATAGACAAGCTCATTTCCGATTACGAGATAGCCGATACCTACACCGATGAAGAAAAACGTATCATCGCAGGTATGCGCTATCAGATGATAGACAAGGATTTCTCTTACAGCAACGATCTATTACTCGCAGAGGGTGTTGAGCCTGAAACTGTCGTTGATCTGAAAGAGCTCGGAAACTTCTACCGCGGCATCGAAGCCGTTGACGCTTCAGAAAGACAGATCGTCCGCGGAGATATCCTCCCACATGAGATAGGCACGGTCGGTCCTATCTACGCTGAGGAGTATGACGAGCTCAAACAAAAGGGATACAGCTACAACGATATCCTCGGAAAAAGCGGTATCGAAGCCGCTATCGAAAAAGAACTCCGCGGTACTAACGGTGAAGAACAGATAGCTGTAAAGGACGGTATCGTCCGCGATGTAAAGACTATCACAGAGGCGACCTCAGGCGAAACTGTCAAGCTCACCGTAAACGGCGCTTATCAGCTCAGATTGCAGGGAATACTGGACAACTTCCTTAACAATGTATTCCCAGGTATCAACCCGAATCCCCGTGTACTCAAAGGCAAATGCGGAGCTATTTGTGTTCTTGACGCAAAAACAGGTGCTGTAAAGGGAATGGCTACTGCTCCGACATATAACCTCAAGGACTACTCAGAGCATTATGATTACTTCCTGAACGTGGAAAATTCCCCACTTGTAAACCGCTGCACCTACGGTCTTTACCGCCCCGGTTCGACCTTCAAGACTATCACAGCTACGGCAGGTCTTAACGAAAAAGTCGTTACAGGCGGTACTCCTCTCGTATGTAACCAGATATACAATTACCACGGTACTACCTACAAATGTACAGGATACCACGGCAATATCACCATGAGAAGAGCTATCGAAGTGTCATGTAACTGCTATTTTTATGAACTTTCAAGTATGCTCGGTATCGATAATATCACAAAGTACGCTAAGCTTTACGGTCTCGGCGCTTGTACAGGCATCGAAACAGGCGATGCTCAGGGCTATCTGTGTAACCCTGAGACCTTCGCAGAACACGGTCAGGAATGGTATATCGGTTATGTTATACAGGCAGGTATCGGTAACCAGGACTGTGGAATGACTCCGCTTCAAATGGCTGTTGTTGCAAACACTATCGCTAATCGCGGTGTGAGATATCAGCCATATCTCATTGACAGCTATTACAGCTACGGTACAGACAAGCTCATAAAGAAAACCGATCCTATAATCGCTAACCAGATAGAGCTTACTTCTCCGGATGTTTATGATTATATCATCGGCGGTATGATGGACGCAGCAAAGAATACTCCAGTGACTTATTCCCTCAGTAATCTCGGCTATGATGTTGCGATAAAGACAGGTACTCCGCAGACAGGTGCTAATCTCGACGAGCAGAACTCGTTCTTCATTGGTTTTGCTCCTGCAAATAACCCTGAAGTTGCTTTTGCAGGCGTTATCGAAAGCGGTGAATACGCAAAGTATATGATACGTGACCTTCTTATTGCTTATCAGGAGTGCTATGGTCTCAACGGAGTTAAGCCTTCCAAGCAGAAGCTCCCTGATGAAGTACGCCCTGAGCTTACAACAACTTCTTCCACTACAACTACCACCACTACAACCACAACAACCACTACTACAATAGTGTATACAGAGGCTGCAACTGTTCCTGCTGAGACTCCTGCACAACCATGGGAACAGCCCGCTCAACAGCAGCCATGGACAGAACAACCGGCATCTGTTCCTGCTGAAAATCCTGTTCCATATGATCCAAACGCATATACCCCAAACGCTTCACAGGAACCCGATTATAACTGAGAACGATATATAAAAGGGTTACTGCCTTTTTTCGATGATGAAAAATTTATATTCACCGTATAAACTTAACGGGACGATCACATATCGTCCCGTTTTATTTTATATAAAGCTTTTTATCGTTGGTGCGACCGAGGATATAATCGGCGGAAACACTGTAAAAATCGGCAAGTGTTACAAGGTGACGGATAAGGAGTTCGCGCTCGCCTGTCTCATAGCGGGAATATTGCGGCTGTGTAGTATTGAGCAGCTTTGCAATATCGCTCTGCTGGAGGTCTTTATCCTCGCGCAGGTCTTTTAGACGTAAATAATACACAAAAACACCACCCTGAAATTATCTTATCAACTAAATTCTAACATAAATCGACATATTAATATTGACATTATATATCCGAATGGATATATAATCAGTCTATCGAAAAAGTCCTTATACCAATGAATGGGATTCCAAAGGGACTGTGTTCCTTTGGCAGAGTCCAAAGGCAGCCCCTACGAGCTAATGGCTAAAGGCTACGGAACGCCGAGGGTGACGTTGCCTACAATAGTTTCATTTTACATTATTTGTGTGATACGGGACGTCGAGGACGCCGTCCCCTACAGTTAACGGCTAAAATTGCGCATAAGCTATTATTGCTAAATTTTTATTAAACTCTTGCAATTCATCGCAACCTATGATATAATATTAACGATGGGGCAGTTGCCCCGTAAATGAATTCTCAGGAGGAATTATATTTATGTTAACTTCAGCTACAGAAATGCTCCAGAAAGCAAGAGCAGGAAAATACGCAGTAGGTCAGTTCAATATCAACAACCTTGAGTGGACTAAGGCTATCCTTCTCACAGCTCAGGAGTGCAATTCACCTGTTATCCTCGGTGTATCAGAGGGCGCTGGCAAGTATATGTGCGGTTTTGAGACTGTTGCAGCTATGGTTGCAGCTATGGACAAGTCTCTCGGAATCACAGTTCCTGTTGCACTTCACCTCGATCACGGCTCATATGGTGCTTGCTACAAGTGCATCAAGGCTGGCTTCACTTCAATCATGTTCGACGGTTCACACTTCCCGATCGACGAGAACGTTGCTAAGACAACTGAGCTCGTAAATGCTGCTCATAATCTTGGTCTTTCTATTGAGGCTGAGGTTGGTGCTATCGGCGGTGAAGAAGACGGCGTTATCGGTAAGGGCGAGTGCGCTGATCCTGCTGAGTGCAAGCAGATCGCTGATCTCGGTGTTGACTTCCTCGCAGCTGGTATCGGTAACATTCACGGTGTATATCCTGCAAACTGGGAAGGTCTTAGCTTTGAGACTCTTGAGGCTATCAACAAGACTGTTGGTGATATGCCACTCGTTCTCCACGGCGGTACAGGTATCCCTGACGATATGATCACAAAGGCTATCTCTCTCGGCGTTGCTAAGATCAACGTTAACACAGAGTGCCAGCTCGTATTCGCAGAGGCTACAAGAGGCTATGTTGAGGCTGGTAAGGACAAGCAGGGTAAAGGCTTCGACCCAAGAAAGCTTCTCGCTCCTGGCTTTGAGGCTATCAAGGCAAAGGTTAAGGAGAAGATGGAACTCTTCGGAAGCGTTAACAAGGCTTGAGTTTAATATTTCCATAAGAAAAAGCCTGGGAACTCAGTGTTCTCAGGCTTTTTTGCATATTTATGTGTTGCCGCAGAAAGCGATTATTGCTGCTTTTCAGTTTCGCGTGCGGCTGTGCTGATGATACAATGATATCAGTTTTTTCAAATTTGTCAATCATCTCAGAAAAGCTGTTGTACCGAATACATTCTGCGGTACTTTGGCAGTTCCTGCAATCTTTACAGAAACCGAAAATGTAATTGTCGATACATATGCTTTGGGTAGCGTATTTTTTTGAGAGCTGCTCTGAAACTATGCGGACTATCTCAGTTGCAGCGCCATTCCTTACAGGACTGCAATTTATAATAAGTGCAGTTATTTCCGATATCTTCATATGTAACGAGCAAAAAAATAAGAATTATTATATTGTGGCGGGCTGTATAATGTCAACCACGGTGCTGATTTTTCATTACAAGAACATAGGCAGGAGGAAGATTTCTTATTTCACGAAGGTAACGGGTAATGCTGAAATACCGCTCGAAGAAATGTTTTTTTAGGAGACTGTACTGGAATGTGATAAATTGTCCGTTTTGACCTAAAGCTTGGTTTGTAGCCGTTAATATGCTATCTGAAATAAGTTTCGGGAGAGAAGTAAATGGAAGACCTGAAACGATATAATCAGCATTTTTATGTCCGATCTCATCTAAGTATAAATTAACGTTCTTGGCATTACCGTGGACTATATGTACGTTTTCGATGTTTCCGTATTTTTTTTCAAGCTGTCGGAAAAAATGATCGTTCTGCTCAATTAGCAGTAAAGCTGTATCAGATCTGCGGTTAGCGATAAGCTCTTTTGTGAAAGCCCCTGTACCCGGACCATATTCAACTATAACATTAGCTGAGGTAAAGTCGATAGGCTTCATCATTTTACGGGAAAGACATTTTCCACTTGGAGCAACCGCACCTATCCTGCGTGGATGTTTAATGTATTCAAGAATAAAACTCATATCTGTTGACCCCTTCAATTCGATTATTTTTCATGAAATCGATGAAAAAATATAGACAACTGTAGAAAATATGATTTTCTTTCTGTTTTTTTCATACTCTTTACATTATATCACATTATTATATAAATATCAACTGCTAATTTCCTATATCCGCAAGCAGTTATACAATATAAAAAATCACTTCCGAAGATGATGTCGGAAGTGATTTTTCCTTAGTTATGGGATATGATACTCATAGGGTCGATGAACTTGTCATTGTGTTTCATTTCTATATGCAGATGAGAAGCGAGAGAGCTTTCAAGATCGGCTGTATCACCTACAGTACCTATGATACTTCCGCTTTCCACCTTATCTCCCTGCTGGACAGCAAGGTCTGAGGCGAGTCCGCAATATCTTGTGACATAGCCGTTTTTGTGGTCAACGGTCACAGTAACGCCCCAGAGAGGATCGTTTTTAACCATAGTTATCTCACCGTTTGCAACAGCGAATACCTCTGTACCGATCTCTGCTGCGATATCAGTTCCATTGTGGGTCTGCCATGAGCCTGTAGTTTCATTTTTTACAAGTTCACCGTTGCTGTAGGGAGCGATGATATTGCTGATATCTGCAAGAGGCTGGCTCGCATTATGCATATCGTCTGTAGCTGCAACAGACTGTGTGTCGGGTAGTGCAGGAATAAACCCGTTATCACTTTCGTCAGGAACGTCAACTGCTATTTCGGCAGCAGGCAGCGTTATATGCGGAGCTTCCGTATATACAGGTGCGGCAGTTGTTACCTTGTATGCAGGAGTCGTTGCTTTTGGTATGTTGGTAACGGGCTTGTCTACAGCTGCATCATGCGTTATCGGCGGCTGTTTGATGTCTGTTATTTTGTCTCCCTGATCGTGAGCAAACAGACAGGCAGCACCGATCATCAGCACACTAAGTCCAAGAGCGGCGTAAAAGCCTTTAGAGCATTTTCCGTAGTATTTGTCGGTCAGTTCGTTTTTCTTCACACTAACACCTCCGACCATATTATTGACATTTCTGCGGAAAATATACCAGAAATAAAAAGAAAACGGGACGATATGTGTGTAAGTCCCGTTTTTTATCCGTAATTGCTATGGTCGGATATCATTCGCCCATACCTTAATTCTTAATTCTCAGTTCTCAGCTCAGCTACCAGCTTTTTGAAAGCGTCGCCGCGCTCCTCAAAGTTCTTGAATATTCCATAGCTTGCAGCCGCAGGAGACATTACGCAGCTCTCTCCCTCAGGAGTTATCTCCGCAGCAAGCTTAACTGCATCTTCAAGGTGGTCGGTATAGTGAACACGCTCTTTATCATTAAAACTGCTGCTCGCCTGTATTATATCGAATACACGCTTGCCCGAAGCTTCCATGCAGATGACTCTTACATCAAAATCCGCAAGAAAGTCCACAAGCGGCTGATAGTCGATACCTCTGTCCATACCGCCTATGAGGATAGTTCCCACATTCGGGACGCTTTTAAGAGCAGATATTGCCGTAGCACAGGCAGTCGAGATAGAATCGTCATACCAGCGTATGCCGCGGACAGTATCAACATATTCAAGTCGATGAGCCAACGGATCGAATGTGCAGAGTGCCTTTGTAAATGCTTCCTCACCTATCATAAGACTTGTCAGCCCGTATGCAATGGCAATATTATAGTGATTGTGAGTTCCTAAAAGCTTGATCTTGTCAGTCGGTATAGCGTATGCATCGCCGTCTGCGTCGATGACCTTGCCGTCTTTGACAAATACGTCGGCATTCTCATTAGTATCAGATACCGTAAGTACAATGGACGGCATATCATCGGTCTTTATATCTTCATTGCACCATAAAACGTCAAAAGGCTGCTGATGCAGATAAATGTTCTTCTTTGCGTTGTAGTAGTTCTCCATTGTGCCATAGTGGTCGAGATGCTCCTCGTAGAGATTGAGGAAAACGGCAAACTTAGGGGAAACTGTCATATATTCAAGCTGGTGGCATGAAAGCTCACATACAACGACTGTCTTATCGGTCATTCCTTCTGCGATATCAAAGACAGGGATACCGATATTACCCGCAATACGGCAGTCCACGCCGCTCTCTTTGAGAACATGGTATATAAGCGAAGTAACGGTGCTCTTGCCCTTAGTGCCCGTGATACCGATTATCTGTTCGCGGTACACCTCGAAGAACACCTGTGTCTCGCAGGTTATCTGACATTTCAGCTCCTCGGGCTTCTTTTCGAGGACTATTCCTGGACTTTTGAACACCATATCAAAACGGTCGAGACATTCCTGATACTCTTTTCCGCAGATAAGCTCAACATTTTCGGGAAGTCCGTTTGCATTGCGGTCAACAGGGTTAAGATCGGCAATAGCTATCGACTTCGGAGAACAGTACTTCTCCAGTATCTTATAAGTGGACTTCCCCTCTCTTCCGAAGCCGAGTATACATACAGTTTTCCCCTCTGTATATTTTTTTATATATTCACAGAACTTGTTCAAAGCAGACGCTCCATTTCCTTTTTCAGTATTTTCTTGAATTCGGCGGGCAGGAGATTCTGCTCGTTGAATGATCCGCAGCATTCAGCGTTGAGAGTGTCAATGTTCTCAGGAACATAAAGGCTGCGGCTCTTGTATTCTTCAAACAGAAGCGGCAATTTCTCTCCGTTCTGTTCGAGCTTTCGTATAGCAAGTGATACTGCTAAATTCACTTCATCGATACTTCCGACACACTCAAAGGGTTTGTGCTCGGACTGTCCGATAAGCTCGATGAAGTACTCCTTCATATTCGGATCGTTAAGCATATCCTTGCCGAAAACCTCTTTCAGTTCGCACGGACTAAGGAACGGTGAAAGTATAAGGCTGACAAAAAGACACTTAGGGCACTCTCCGCACCATATATCGGGAGAAACCTTGCTTCCCAGGTTACAGCTCCTGAATATGGAGAGATACTTTCTGTGAGATACGAACATCTTTGCGATCTGGAACTCAGCAAGCGGACGAAGGAAACTGAAATAATACTGTCCGGTATGAAGGTACTTCTCCTCATAACTGTGGAAATCCTCCTCGAACTCAAAGCTCTTGGAGTACTGATGATTTACGTCCTGCCCTACAACGGTGCTCTCATTGGCGCTTGACTCGTTGGAGAGGACTATGTACTTCATACCGTTGATATACGCGGTTATCTCCGCCGAAAATGCAACTATTGAAGAAAACGGCGTATGACCGTTGATGAATCCCTTATTGTTGAGTTCAATGAGTGAGCGGTCAAAATGGCGCTGAGAAATTATCAGTGCTTCTTCGGGAAGTCCTGCTGTCGTAACAGTATCGATAATTGAACGGCGCTTATTTATCGAATAACAGCGGCATTCCATACCTGCATTTACGAGAGTTTCCAGTGTCAGTGCCGAATCCTTTCCGCCGCCGATAGGAACAAGGCAGCCTTTTGGCTGACGAGCTGTCTCTGCAAGAGAGCTGTCAAAGCTGCCTGTTGCGGTAATATTCACAAATGATTCACGGTCCGCGCTGATACCGTTTACGAAGAAAAGCTCTCCAAGTCCCATGAACCAGAGTTTCTTCCACCACCGTATCTGCTCATTATCAAGCTCGCCGCATTCCACGCGGAATTCAGGCGAACAAGCAGCCTTCCAGTAGCTTACAGCCTCAGCCATACCCAATGAGAATACCATTCTCTCAAATGTAAGGTCGCCTTTTACGGTAAAACCGTCAGGTCTTGAAAAAGTCCACCCGGGATTGAATTTAGCAAGCCCCGGGAACTCGAACTCGTATCTTACTTCTATACTGTTTTCGGTTTCATTTATTTCATATGATCTGTAAACAAAAACGGGATACTGTTCCCTGAAAGTTTCATATTTGCCCATTATTCCCTCCGAAAAGGCTATGATAGATTATTTTGCCTCTTCGGCAATTTTTTTGTAATGCTTTCTCAGCAGCTCGAATGTTTCATCTGATATATCATGCTCAACTTTACAGGCATCTTCGGCTGCAACATCGCGGTTAACGCCAAGAAAAGTAAAGAAATCGGTGAGTATCTTATGACGGTCGTAAATACGCTCGGCAACGTCCCTGCCTGTATCCGTAAGACGTATATGGTTATCGCTGTCAACTGTTACAAGGTCCTCATCTTTCATTTTTTTGAGGATGATCGAAACTGTTGGACGCGAATATCCCAGATATGAGCATATATCGATTGCATGGACATCAGGCTGTTTCTGTGAAAGTATCAGGATAGTTTCGAGATAGTTCTCAACTGCTTCAGTAATAGCCATACTTATTCTCCTTTAAAGTTTTATCAGCGCGTTCAAACGGCTGTTCAGATATTATATTATAACATATTTCGTTTTAAAAAGCAATAGACGTGAAGAAATCTTTACGTCATGTTCAGAATTCATTTTGTCACTCAGACAAGCGGATTTCTTTTAAAATCAAATGATGTTTCAAAGCTGTCCCATTCGTCGCGGCAGATGCCTATATTCTCACGTATAAGCTGTTCTGCCTCAGTGCAGTCCTCAGGCATTTCGGGCATAGGAAGTCTTGCGATATCTCCGGGATTCATATTAAGTGTGGGATTAAGTACGTGTGAAAACGCCGTAACTGCACAACTGTTAAGCAGCCCAAGAAGCATAATGAGCTGTTGTTCGTTTTCGGGGAAAATACTTGCGCCTGCAACATTGAACATAAAATTCTCATCGAAATACCGTACCGAAAATGCACCGCTGGTTATCTGCGACCAGCTGAGCGAAGGATGAAAATTATAGGCAAGTCCCTGCGGACGTGAGCGCAGCTTTCCATTATTGTCGCGGAAATTTTTTATCTCCTCGCCATCATTCTCCCAGTTTACCACAAATTCACGGTTTCCGTACCATCTGCGGAACTCTCCGCCCTTGTTAAGCAGATACCATTTTTTGTCAGAAGTTACACGAAAGGCGATTTTTCCACTTTCGACCTCAAACCAGCGACGCAGGAACCGTTCATTGTCCCCTGTTATCATTCCTTCGCGTACTGCGTGGATCTCTCCGAGTTTTTTCCATGAAAATGCGCGCAATGCAGCTTTTCCGAGCCAATAAGCCACAGGAGCTGACGGTATTTCCTGAAAATCTCTCGTATCAGCTTCATATCGGAAGCTGCACTCACTGTCTGAGATCGCTTCGAGCAACTTCCGCCGCTGGGACTCCATACCACCTTTCAACTCTGTCAGTCGAAGATAAGTGCCGCTTTTGTTGCTGCTGCCCGTATTCAGCGTAAACACGCACAACGGTACAGTTGCATCATCAAAGGCGGAATACTCAAAATGAATGAGAGTCTGCAATGTACAATCCTCGTATATCCGCCTCCTGAGTTTTTCGTAGGACTGCAAAAAAAGCCATGTAGCCGGTGTCAGAAATCCCAGATAGCCGCCTGTTTCAGTCATATCCATGCACCTTGCAACAAATACTGAAAACAGATCTGCGTTGTAATCTCCATAGTTATCACGAACATACTCTGATAATTCTGCATTCATTGCCGCCTTGCCAAGATATGGCGGATTCGTAACTACTGCGCTATACTTTCGGCTGAGTAATCCGACTATTCTTTCAGCTTTTTCACTGTCCGCTTTTATATGTTCCGCCCTTAGCAGCGAACCTGCTGTGCTGCTCACTCCCGAAAAGTCACAGATCTGCGGCAGAATTTCCGCTCCGTATTGCGCTGCCTTAAAACGCAGCGCTGTCTCTGCAACTGCGCAGGCACGTTCGTCAAGTTCAAGTCCGAAGAGATTATGCCTGAGTATCTTTTCAGCCGATGTTTTATCCAAATATCCGCGGCTTCGATACATCTCCATAAATACATCAAAAGCATACAGCAGTACATTTCCGCATCCCATACATGGGTCGATCAGGGTTATTTCTTCTGCGGATTTTTCCACAGTTTTCCCCGCCTTTATGTCAAAAAGATACTCCCTGTCATTGATATTGCAGCCCTGTTCAATTATATGCCTCGTGAGAGTATTCTGCACCATGTACTTTACTATCCACTCAGGCGTGAATATCTGCGTCGCCGCTGCGATCTTATCCGAACTGAGTCTCTTGCTGTTCTTTAGTCCTACCGCGATCTCATTCCTGTACGGCTCATTATAATACTGATGAAGCCAGCCTGTCACACCTATTTCGTCAAAAAATTCCCGCGGCAGCTTCAGAAGCTCCGCAGCTGTTCCGCCTTCAGCCCAAAGCTGAGGCGGAACGGGCAGCTCGCCTTCAAGCAAAAATATTCCTCCATACTTTGCCGCGATCTGCCTGCACTTTTCCTTGAAAAGTGCACTGCGGAGCGTTTCGGGCGCAGTAAGAATTTCATGAAACGCTGAAATATCAATGCAAAAAAGTGAGCAAAGCCGCATGAATCCGAAATATGCGCTTTTTTCGTCATTCTCCCTGAGGAGCTCGCTCCTTGCTCGTGCTGCAAATTTTTTCAGTACCGAATTATCCATACGGCTCACCTTCTTCACAATTTTCAAAGGCGAACGCATTAAAGGCAATACTGATATAGAAGCTTTTTATGCTGATTGTTGAGAGAACCCCTTTTGAAAAAGGGGCTTCTCTCAAACTCTCTCCCGAAAACTTCTGGTTTTATTTTTCCCCTTATAGAGCGCGACCTGTA
>Ga0256405_10002124_pt1 | contig 48033 bp, 53 predicted proteins | sample RumenRJG_02DNA_FD_189096 | JGI IMG/M metagenome (GOLD analysis project Ga0256405, IMG submission 189096) | Bovine rumen microbial communities from Lethbridge, Alberta, Canada - RJG_02 | ecosystem: Host-associated > Mammals > Digestive system > Stomach > Rumen | place: Canada: Alberta...
CAGCCAAATGCCACCAAGGAGTTCCGCGAGTTCCTGCAGGAATCGGTGCTGGAAACCCCGTTCAAGGCTCGGTTTAATGTGGCTGAAAGGGCAAAGGGAGAGTTGGATGTCGTGAGAAATCTGATTACAAACATCAGCAACCAGATAAAGGAGGGCACCAGAAAACGCAGGTCGATTGATAATGTCGCCAGAGATCTGGGCATTGAATCGTTCACCATCACATGGTATTCTGACGACCCTGATCAAACAACGGAATACTCTATTTCTGGCAAGATCTAAAGAAGAATGATAGTTTTTTCGTACCCATCGGAAGATTATTTTAATTCATTATATTATTCACAAAAACCAAATCTCAAAATGAAAAAGAAAAGACTTTATGAAAAACCCTCGACAGAGGTAGTAGAGTTGCAACAGCGGTCGATGCTGCTCGCAGGCAGCAGTCTGAACGATCCGGCGAACTATCCCGACGGCGGTGATCCCTTCGGAACACCAACACCAGCGCGTATGGACGATTGGGAATTTTAATGCCTAAACATGTTGAACTTAAAAACAGAAAGAAGACAATGAAGACAACAAAGTTTTTCCTGATGGCTGCACTGGCTCTGACATTTGCCGCTTGCAGCAACGATGACAACGACATTCTGAACCCTGCCCAGACTGCCAAGGGTGAGGGCATTACTATCACCGCCACGCTGGCTCCGAAGGATGCCGGTGCTACAACTCGCAAAGTGAGCGAGGGTACTAACGAGATTGTGACCTCGTGGGAACAGTATGAGGGTATCGCCATCCTCTATACAGTAGGCAGCGAGAAGAAAAAGGCTGATGCCACGATTACGAGTGTGGATGCAAATGGTGTAGCCACTATTTCATTCACCGTTGCGAGCGGCACGCCTGACAACACCGAGTGCACGCTGGTATATCCGAAAGGTGCCGCCAAGGCTGACTATACGGGCGTGAAGGCATATGCCGACATGCTCGCTACGCAGTGGGGCGATCTCACTGCCGACTTCGACGTGCGCGTAGGCGCTGGCAAAATCCAGACTACAACGCCTAGCCTCGATGTCACCACACAGCCCGCCGCGCAGTACAGCATCTTCAAGTTCACGACCCAGAACATCGCGGGAACAGGCATTACCCCCTCAAAGTTCAAGGTGAGCGACAGTGAGGGTAACGTGATTACCACCGTCAGCCCCTCCTCCTCGGCTTTCTACGTAGCCCTGCCCGCCCTGTCGGCCAGCACCTACTGGTTCAGTGCTACTGCTGACAGCAAGCCCTACATTGCCAAGGCAACCACAGCAGCTGCAACCGTAGCAGGCAAGTACTACCAGACGACGGTGAAGATGGCAACCATCGGCGACGTGATTCTTTCTGACGGAAAGTTTGCCGCACCATCATCTACAGGAACGAAAGTGGCCATGATTGCCTACTTGGGTAATGATGCTGAAACCAGCCCCACGAATACCACTTACAATCACGGCCTCGCCTTGGCACTGTTGGATGTATTCGAAACAAAGGCTTGGTGTTCTCAGACAGTTGCTACTTGTTTAGGTACAGGTCATCAGTTTGATTCTTATGATGGTGCGAAAGGCGACATGGCAGGTATTTTCAATACCAATCACCTTATTTTATCTGCAGGTTCCCATACTCACAGTGCTGCCACTGCAGCCAGACAGTTCAAGTATGTCTCCACAGCTGATGAAGGTGCTCATCCCACAGGTACAAGTGCCTGGTTCCTGCCGAGTGCCGGCCAGTGGGATAAGATGGCTACCGCTGCAGGTAGTTATGCAAACCTAAAAACTAACGCGGGCTTGCAGGGGGACGACTCCTCCACCTACTGGTCGTCTACGGAGTACGATGCCGAACATGCGTGGTTCTTCTTCCCCAAGTACGGCGGTTGGAACGTCAACAATAAGGCCTCCGGCACCGACTTCCTAGTTCGTGCCTGCCTCGCTTTTTAACCTATTTATCAATTTACCAATTTATCTATAGTAGTCGTTATAGTCAGTATAGTCATGGGGACAGGCACCTGGGTATGGGTGCCTGTTTTCATGGCAGGTACGATCTCTGTACGAAAAACAATAGTATTACTTCGGATTTTTGGATAATTTCGGGAGTTGTACTTCAGATTTTCTGCATTTTTCTTGTTTCATTGAGTACTTTTTATTACCTTTGCGGCATAAATACGTTTATATATGTTAGAGAGAATATTAAAATTGCGGGAAATTGAGGATGACAGTCTGTTTCTATGGGGGAGTCGTCAGACGGGAAAGAGTACCTTACTGAAGGCACTATTCCCCAAGGCTTGTCTATATGATCTTTTGAAGACGGATGTTCGTATGGCATTTCAACTTCGTCCTGCATTGCTTCGTGAAGAATGTGAGTTGTTGGATGAGGGTGAATTAGTCATCATTGACGAGGTTCAGAAGGTCCCTGCACTACTCGACGAGATACATTGGTTGATGGAGAATCGTGGCTTGCGGTTTATACTTAGTGGCTCCAGTGCCCGTAAGCTTCGCCGTAGCGGTGCCAATTTACTGGGTGGGAGAGCACTAAGATTTACGTTGTTTCCATTTGTTAGTGCTGAGATTCCAGACTTTGACCTTCATCGTGCATTAAACAATGGCATGTTGCCTCGTCATTATCTGGTGGCAGATCCGTCGAAGCGTATTCAGGCATACATAGGCGACTATCTGCAGCAGGAAATTGTTGAGGAGGCTATCGTGCGCCAGTTGGATGCCTTTACCCGTTTTCTGCAGGTGGCAGCATTGAGTAATACTGAGATTGTAAATTATACCAATATAGCACAGGATTGCGGTGTTTCTGCTAAGACGGTGAAAGAGTATTTTGCTATACTCGAAGAGACGATGCTAGGATTCTATTTGCCAGCATATACGAAGGTGATCAAGCGAAGACTGATTCAATCACCTAAATTTTATTATTTTGATGTGGCCATCCCCAATCATCTTCTGCATCGCAGGATACTACAGCCTGGTACTGATATATATGGTCATGCTTTAGAGCATTTTGTTGTACAGGAGTTAAGAGCTTTTGTTTCATATACTTTTGGTGAGGATAAGATCTTGAGTTATTGGCGTACACTTGATAACAAATATGAGGTTGATGTCATGATTTGCGATGCGCTGACTCATCATGTAGAAATTGCAATTGAGGTAAAATCGGCTGACCATGTTGCTTCGAATGATACAAAGGGCCTGAAAGCCTTCAGCGAGGAGCATCCGGATGCAAAACTGATTTTGTTGTCAATGGAGGAAAGGCCAAGAATGCTTAATGGGATTGAGGTTTGGCCTGTAACACAGTTTCTTCAGAGATTATGGGATAGAAAATGGTTGTGACTGATAAAAGGTGTAGTCGCTGGGACAGGTACTTGGGTATGACAATAGTCGATGTTGTGATATCTGATACACGTATAGCAAACTGCAAATTTTGGTGCTCAAAAGTGTAAATTCTGACCCCTTGATATTTGATGGGGTCATGAAATTTTCGTACCTTTGCATGTCAATCGGAAGTGGTAGTAACCACGGGGATTAAGGAGAAAAATTGTGAGCATTAAGTCTGGAAATTGCGCGCATTAATAGTAGCAAAAAAAGAAGCCTCAGCTCCCGCCCTCTCCTTCAGAGAGGGAGCTGATGATGACAAGAAAAAATATTTAACAAACTTTCGACCTGCAAGGCCGACAGTTGCCGGAGCGTCCTGCAAAGGGTGTGTATATTGAAAATGGCCATAAAATCATTAAAACTAAGAGTGGGAAACTTTAGTTAAGATAAAATAATTGAATTCTACTAACATTTTCCAATTTTTATGCTTACCTTTGCAGAAAATTGTAAATAGAAGGATGAAAAAGATAATGGTTTTTCTTGCCATGATGGGGTTGATGCTGTGTGTGCAACCCTCGGTGGCACAGACGAAACAGCCGAAGGACTCAACGGAACTGGTGATGAACGATACCGTGGCAGCTGATTCGGCTATGGCATTGATTGATGCCGATTTGGAAGGTGAGGATACTGCCGAGGGCGGTGGATTGCACAAGCTGTTGAAATCGAAGTTTATCGAAGGCTCGGCAGGCTTTATGTCGTTGGTGGCATTGGCACTGGTCATCGGCTTGGCATTCTGTATTGAACGCTTGATTTATCTAACGCTGTCGGAAATCGACGCCAAGCGACTGATGCAGGATATTGACACGAAGTTGACCGAAGGCGATGTGGAAGGGGCGAAAGAACTCTGCCGACAGACGCGCGGTCCCGTGGCGAGTATCTGTTATCAGGGGCTGTTGCATATCAAGGAGCCCTTGGAGCAGATTGACCGGCAGTTGACGAATTATGGGTCGGTGCAGATAGCCAATATGGAGAAAGGCTGTTCGTGGATTAAGCTCTTCATTGCCGTAGCTCCCTCGTTGGGATTCTTAGGAACGGTGATTGGTATGGTGATGGCGTTCGACCAGATACAGACGGCTGGCGACATCAGTCCTACCATTGTGGCATCGGGTATGAAGGTGGCGCTGATAACCACCATCTTCGGTATCATCGTGGCACTGATTCTGCAACTGTTCTACAACTATATCCTCTCGAAAATCGAACATCTGACATCACAGATGGAGGAGAGTGCCATAACGTTGATGGACAGCATATCTAAAATGAGGAATGAGAAATGAATAATCTGGGTGGATATCTGTTGGCAGAGGTGATGCTGTGGCTGATGTACGCAGCTGTGGCAATAGCACTGGTGGCTGCTGTAGCATCGGCAGTGAAGTCGTGGCGCTACCGTTATGACAGTATTTCTGCCAGCAATCGGGTGCCTCGCAAGAAAATAGCCTGGGGAATAGTGGCTTTCACCATCATACTCCTGCTGGTAGCATGTCTGGCAGGCGCGTCGGAGCCGCTGATTATCAATGGCATCAGTTATACCAACCGCTTCTGGTTGAAGGTAACCGACGGACTGATTTCCTCGTCGCTGGTGCTGATGTTCATTGCTGCCTGCTTCGTCGTCTTCGGCCTCTCAGGCATCAACCGAAAAGTCAAGTTGTAAAGTTCATAGTTCATAGTTCATAGTTTAAAGAATATGTTTTTCCGTCGAAAAAATAGAGAGATTCCTGAGTTGAATACTACTTCAACAGCCGACATATCGTTTATGCTGTTGGTGTTCTTTTTGGTGACCTCGTCGATGGATACAGATAAAGGCCTGTCGCGCCAGTTGCCTCCGTTGGACGACGAACCCCAAAAGGAGGTGGATATCAGTCGGAGCAATGTGATGCAAATCCGTCTGGACGCCCACGACTCGTTGTGGATTGACAATCAGGCAGCTACCCTTGCCACCCTGCAACAGCAAGTGGAATCGTTCGTGGCAAGCCGACAGACAGAACAGTATGTGGTGGGTGTGCAAACCGACAGGGCGACGAGCTACGAAGCCTACTTCGAGATGCAGAACACCATTGTGGCTGCTTTCCGTCATCTGAGAGAACAGATGGCGATGGCGCAGTACGGTCATCATTTTAACCAATGTACCCCAGAAGAGCGCGATGTGATCATCCGTCGCTATCCGTTGCGGGTCAGTGAAGCGAGGGCGATGTGATATGAGCAGATTCCGTCGTAGAAACAGTCATGATGTGCCAGGGTTGAATCTTGCATCGATGCCGGATTTAATCTTTACCGTGCTGTTCTTCTTTATGATAGTGACCCACATGCGACAGACGGAACTGAAGGTGCGCTACGTGGTGCCGCAGGGTACGGAACTGGAGAAGACAGGACATAAAGGCAGTGTGGTGTATATGTATATCGGTCGCCCCGTAGATAAACAGGGTCATGTGCTGAGCGACGAGACGCGAATACAGTTGAACGACCACTACGTGACGGTGGCTGAAATACCCGGTGCCATTGCTGAGGCTCGCGACCGTATGTCAACGGAAGACCGTATGCGCATGACGGTGAACATACATGCCGACAGACAGACGGAAATGGGTGTTATCAACGATGTGAAGCAAGCCCTGCGACAAGCAGGAGCCCTGCGCATCAATTATTCCGCAACAACTAAAGAACAATAAATATATGGCAGTACAGAAACTTGATCAGTTGGATAAGCAGATTCTGCGAATGATATCAGAAGACGCACGAGTGCCCTTCCTGGAGGTGGCACGAGCCTGCAACGTAAGTGGTGCGGCTATCCATCAGCGTATTCAGAAACTGACGAACTTGGGTGTGCTAAAAGGTTCGCAGTTTGTGATTGACCCGGAAAAGATAGGGTATGAGACATGTGCCTACATCGGTCTTAACCTGAAAAACCCAGAAGATTTTGACAAGGTGGTGGCAGCTTTACAAACTATTCCTGAGGTGACGGAGTGCCACTATACGACGGGTAACTTCGATATGTTCATTAAAATATATGCGATGAACAACCATCACCTGCTGAACATCATCCACGACAAACTGCAACCTCTGGGATTGGCAAGCAGTGAGACACTTATCTCGTTCCACTCGGCATTCAACAGACAGTTGCCTGTGGTTGACTCGCCGTTGTTGGACGAATAAACAAAAAGGAAAAAGTATATGAAACAATATTTAGATATTCTGAACCGTATCCTGACGGAAGGCACCCAGAAGGGCGACCGTACAGGAACCGGTACGATCAGTATTTTCGGAACACAGTCGCGCTATAATCTCGCCGACGGGTTCCCCTTGCTGACCACCAAGAAACTGCACTTGAAGTCTATCATCTACGAACTGCTCTGGTTCCTGCGTGGTGACACCAACATCCACTGGCTGAAGGAACACGGGGTGAGCATTTGGGACGAATGGGCTGACGAGAACGGTGACCTGGGTCCTGTCTATGGGCACCAGTGGCGCTCATGGCCCGACTACGACAAGGGCACTATTGACCAGATTCAGTATGTGGTTGACCAGATTAAGAACAATCCTAATTCACGGCGCATGATTGTGTCGGCGTGGAACGTGGCTGAGGTGAATAAGATGGCGCTGCCTCCCTGTCATACCATCTTCCAGTTCTACGTGGCTGACGGACGCCTGTCGCTGCAACTCTATCAGCGCTCGGCTGACACCTTCCTGGGTGTGCCTTTCAATATTGCGTCGTACGCCTTGTTGCTGCAGATGATGGCACAGGTGACTGGGTTGAAGGCAGGCGAGTTTATACATACCACCGGTGATACGCACCTCTACCTGAATCATATCGAGCAGGCAAAACTCCAACTCACCCGTGAGCCGCGTCCGTTGCCCGTGATGAAAATCAACCCCGATGTGAAGAGTATTTTCGACTTCCAATATGAAGACTTCCAGTTGGAGGGCTACGACCCTTGGCCGCATATTAAAGCGGAGGTAAGTGTTTAAATGAGTAATAATTAGTAATGAGTAATTAGTATGAGGATATCCATCATTGCGGCTGTAGCTCGCAACAATGCTATTGGCTATAAGAATAAACTGTTGTATTGGTTGCCCAACGACCTGAAGCATTTCAAGGCCCTCACCACAGGACATACCATCCTGATGGGGCGCAAAACTTTTGAGAGTCTGCCTAAGGGTGCGCTGCCCAACCGCCGAAACTGCGTGCTGACGCGTACGGTGAAGGAACTGCCCGGTTGTGAGTGCTTCGCATCGTGGGATGATTTCATCAAGACCTGCAGTGCTGACGAGGATATCTATATCATCGGTGGTGCACGCGTATATCACGACTTGATAGATAAAGCCGATCGGCTCTGTCTGACGGAGATTGATGATGAGCCCCAAAAGGCAGATGCCTTCTTCCCCGATTACGGCGAGTGGCTGTTCTCAAAACAAGAAGTACATTCAAAGGATGAAAAGCATGCCTTCGACTATACTTTCGTAGAATACGTTCGGTAGGCCGTCAATCCTTGAGACTAAGAACAGGCGCATATTCCGTTGGGATGTGTGTCGTTTTTATTTTCCACTCTTTAGGATAGAGATTGTTGGCTCGCGTACCGATATTCTTTGCGGGGCCCAACACCTGTCCCATGAAGGTGACATTCACCATGCCGCGCGGCGCGTCGGGAGGAAGTGCCAGTGCTTCGCGCCTCAGATACGCCATCGCTTGGGTGTAGGAAAGGGCTACTTGCGGATAGTCGGTTGGGTCGCTTTCCGCATTCATGATGCAGAAATTTTTCGACTGCACTCGGGATTTTTTTCCACTGCACTCTAATTTTTTTTCGAGTGCACTCGAAAAATCAGCCCCCTTTTTCCTCAATACGCACATAAACAATCCTTCGCCACGGGTAATGCCAGGGATAAAGCGATAGACGGGTTCGTGGAAGTCGGGGAGCAGCGAACCGGTGATGTTCCATTCGGGACGTACGTCTATCTGCACAACCTCGGCATCGTAAGAGTCAAGAATCCAACGGATGTTTTCCTCGTTTTCCTTTGTATTAAAGGTACACGTACTATATATAAATAAGCCTCCAGCGTTCAGACACTCCCAGGCGTCGCTCACTATCTCGCGTTGCAATTGCCAGCACTTTTCCACGTTCTGGGGGCTCCATTCACGGATGGTTGCTTCGTCTTTGCGGAACATTCCCTCGCCCGAACAGGGCACATCGCAAAGAATGAGGTCGAACTTCATCTTCGCCTTGCGGTAGTCGCGAGGGTAGTTGTTGGTGACGATATGGCGGGCATACCCCCACTTTTGCACATTCTCCGAAAGAATATTGGCGCGATTGTGAATCGGCTCGTTGCTGTAGAGAACAGCATCCTCGGGTAAAGCCGAACGGAGCAGTGTTGACTTGCCGCCAGGTGCCGCACAGAGGTCGAGGACCGTCAGCTGTCGGCTGTTGGCTATGGGCTGTTGGCGGAGTACTTCGTCTAAGAACATCGATGAGGCTTCCTGCACGTAGTAGCATCCTGCATGGAAGAGCGGGTCGAACGTAAAGTTAGGCCTGCTTTCCAAATAGAACCCATGTCGGCACCAAGGCACCGGTTGATGGCTGACGGCAAACTGCCCATTGCCAGTTGCTGTCTTCTTCGGGTTCAGCCGAATGCTCACAGGAGTCTCCTCCTCGAACGAGTGAAGGTACTGCTCGAAGCGCTGTTCACCCATCAATCGGCGGGTGGTTTCTATGAATGCGATAGGTAATTCTGCCATCTTGGTCGCAAAGTTACTAATTTTTTTTTGTACTTTTGCAACTAATTGGAAGAATGTCACGTCTAACGAGTAAACAAAACAATTTTAAAAGACAAATGAACATGAAAAAAGGTATAATCGTTTTGACACTGTTGCTGACACTTGGAATGTGTGTCCCAACGTTAGCACAAAAGCACCGTCACACCCCGCGGGGTACAGAACTGGTGGATACAACAAAGCAAAGCTCTGCTATTGACGCCTTCTCAGACACTACTTCGGTAGATTCGGTTTTTGACGCTTCTAACACGAACAGTGTAAATTTCCAGTGGGATAGTGATAATGACGAGGATGTAGAAAAGGCTTTCTCGTATTTAGATAATTTTTTAGAGAAGCATACGTGGTTAGCTTGGATTCTCGCTGTCGTCTTTGTTATCTTCATATTCCTGCTCGTGTTCTCGCCCATTATCATTATACTGCTGCTCATCTATTTCGTCAATAGGAATAGGAAGCAGAAGATGAAGATGGCACAGATGGCAATGGAAAACGGACAACCTATTCCTAACCAGGTGTTGCAGCAACCTGAGGGCGAAATCACCGACGAGTATCAGAAGGGATTGCGACAGTGCTTCGTAGGTGTCGGATTGGCTATATTCCTGGGGATAGCAGCTGATGGAATCGGTTTCGGCATCGGTGCACTGGTCTTCTTTATCGGACTGGGTAAGGTGATTGCTGCCAAGACAGCCGGGAAGAAGAATGCAAAAGAAAATGACTTAAATAGAAACAATTATAATAACGACTTAAATCAACAAGATTATGACTAAGAGACTGTATCGTTCAGACGACCGTGTGATAGCAGGCGTATGTTCAGGTATTGCAGAGTATTTGGATTTTGACCCAGTGGCTGTGCGCTTGGGATATGCTTTCCTGACACTGGCTACATGCTTCTCAGGAGTATTGTTCTATATTGTGGCATGGATCGTGATGCCTGAAAAGAATAGAATCCTACCACCACAACAGTAAATGATAAACCCAACTGACATCTCTCTTGTAGCGCAGGTGGCTGTGTTAGGCAATAAAAGGGCTTTCGATGAGCTCGTACGCCGATACCAGTCACCGGTGCGCCGTTTCTTCTTGCATCAGACGCTGGGAGATGAGCAGTTGAGCGACGACTTGGCACAAGATACTTTTATCAAGGCTTATACCAACATCGCTAAGTTCCGTGGTCTGGCTTCTTTCCAGACGTGGTTGATGCGAATAGCCTATAACGTGTTTTACGACTATACCAGGTCGAAGAAGCAGACCGACGATATTGACGGTATTCAGCACCCATCGCTACAGGCGAGTACTGCGGTCGGTATGGATGTCTATGAAGCGTTGCGACTGCTGAAGTCTGAAGAGCGAACATGTATCACACTCCAGTTGATTGATGGATATGATATTGTCGGAATTGCGAAAATTACGGGGATGAAGGAGGGTACCGTGAAGTCGCACCTCTCAAGGGGCAAAGAGAAATTGACAAACTATTTAAAGCAGAATGGTTATGGATAAACAGAATGATGCGTTGCTGCAACAGTTTTTCAGTGAAGCAGCACAAAGGACGATAGAAGACAATGGTTTTACGGAGCGGGTGATGAACCAATTGCCCAGTAGAATGCTGCGTTTCGAACGTATCTGGACGGCTGGCTGTATCGTCATTGCGGCTGTGCTGTTCACCTTCTTCCACGGATGGGAGTTGCTGATAGTGCAGGCTGAGGTGTGGCTCCGCACTACTTTGGCAGAAGTGCCGCAGGTAAGTCCGCTGATGGCAGTCTTTGCATTGTTTAGTCTGTTGCTGATAGGGGCTTACGAACTGATCAATTACGAACGGGTTGTTCGATGAGGCGTCCCTGCTTGTCGAACATGCCGTAGGTAGTACTGGTCACTCTGAATTCCGTTCTGCGATTGAGCTGGTTGCAGATGTCTTGTTCTTCGGGTGTGAACGTTCTGACGTAGTCTTCGGTCAGAACGTCATTTTCTTTCAGGAAGGAATACTTCTCGGTTAGCTTACGGCGAATTTTCTTAGGACTGGTTTTGCCGTACCCTCTGGGGGTTAAGCGATTCTTGTGGATTCCTTTGCTGATGAGATAGTTGACCACCGATTCTGCACGGCGCTGGGAGAGACGCACATTGTATTCTGCACTGCCCTTATAGTCGCAGTGGGCAGCCAGTTCGATGGCTACATGCGGATTCTCGTTCAGCAAGACCACCAGTTTGTCAAGCGCTTCGGTTGACTCAGGGCGCAGGGTGGCGCGATCGAAATCATAGAATATATTGTCAATCAGCACTGGAGCCGTAATGCTGGCAAGTGGGAATTGCAGCACGTATTCCTCTGAATCCTCAGCGGGTTCAACGCGTATCTCCTCCTTATGGTTCAGGTAACCGGGACAGGTTCCTAACAAGACATAATCTACATGGGGCTTCATTTGGTAGGTAAACGAGCCGTCGCCCTTGACGCTGAGCTTGAGGTTTGTACCGTCGTTGCCTACGAGATAGACCAGAGCCTGGGGCAGTTCGTAGCCGTCTTGTTCATAGACCCAACCCTTGATGGTCTGGGTGATTTCAGGATTCTCAAATGAATAAATATGGTCCCATCCGTGGGCATCGCCACGATTGGAAGAGAAAAAGCCGCGATTGAACACGCCCTCAAACGTCATTCCAAAATCGTCACCCTGTGAGTTAAGCGGAAAACCAGGATGTTCCATCTGCCATCCGAAGGCGTTAGGTTTGGCAATGAAAATATCCAAGCCGCCCATTCCTTCGTGTCCGTTGCTGGAGAAATAAAGATCGCCATTCGGACGGAAGGTGGGAAACAGTTCGTCGCCAGGGGTGTTGATGGGTGCTCCCAAGTTCTCTGCACCTCCCATACCGGATTCCGCCAGTCGTACGCGCCAAATATCCTTTCCACCTTCGCCGCCAGGCATATCGCTGACGAAATAAAGCCACTTGCCATCGGGACTCACTGCCGGGTGGGCGTAAAGGGAGAGTGTATCGCGAGAAATTTCCACTTCCTGTGCCTTCGACCAAGCGGCATCTGAACGGCGTGACGAGGCTATTTTGGCATAGCGGGGATAGTTGTTGTCGGTTTGGCAAATGGTGAGATACATGGTGTGCCCATCGGGAGTCAGACAGCAGGCCCCCTCGTCGTCAGGGGTATTCAGATCTGAGTCAATGACCTGTGGACGTTGCCATTTGCCCTGTTCGTCTTTCTGTGCCACGAAAATATCCGCATTCTTCGTACCGGTGATACCACTCAACTCGTCGCCGGTGGCATCGTTGCGTGTTGACGTGAAGTAGAGGCGGTCGAAATCCTCGCCTCCCAGCACAGGAGAATATTCCGAACGACGGGAGTTGAAGATGTTTTCCCTTTTGACCGTATAGCGCGACCCTTCTTGTTTCCAGACGGGTGCCTGTGTGGCTGAGCGTCTGCCGTTCTGCGCCAGTAGCTTGACAAAGGCAGGACTTTGGGCAGCTACGGAGTCGATGAGCATGTTGCTAAACAACTGCCCAGCCTCTTTGTAATTGGCATTCTTCAGCAATTGCTGTCCCAGATAAAGTTGGGTAAGGGAGTCTTCCACCCCATAGCGCAAAGCATTGCGATAGGCAGCAATAGCCCTTTGGGTATAGTTGATGCGTCGGTAGCAGTCAGCCAGCTTTAAGGCTCGTTGGCCACGCAACTTCCGTTCTTTCACGGGTGTCTGTGCATACGCCTTCCTGTATTGTGCCGCAGCGTCGAAATATTCGCCCAAGGCATAATACTTATCACCTTTCTTCATGGCGTGTTCAGCGCTGCATCCTACGAGCGCGATACAAGCCAGCAGTATATATATAACATTACGCATACCTCATTAATAACGTATGCCTTTAGGGTTTTATTGTGCGATGGTGATGCGGCGGTTGGTGGAATCGCGCATGACGTCATTCACAATTTCTGTGATTTGCTCTTTCAGTTCGTTGATAAATTGCTGAGGATCATACTTCTTATGTTCAATATCGCGCAATTTCTTTTCCCAGATACCTGTGAGCTCACAACTTTTGAGCAGTTCCTCGCGAATCAGGTCAATGAGTTCGATTCCCGTGGGAGTAGCCACCAGTCGTTTACGCTCGCGCTTGATGTAGTGGCGCTTGAAAAGCGTCTCGATAATACCGGCACGGCTTGACGGTCTGCCGATGCCATTCTCTTTCATGGCGGCACGCAGTGCTTCGTCCTCCACAAACTTACCTGCTGTCTCCATAGCACGAAGCAGGGTGGCTTCAGTATAATAAGGTGGGGGAGTGGTCCACTTCTCTGTAAGGGTTGGTTGGTGGTCCCCACTCTCACCTTTTACGAAGGTGGGAAGCGTTTTCTCTTCTTTATCTTCCTTTTCGGAGTTTTCGGAATTGTCAGAATTTTCGGAACTCTCTGATGATTTCTCTCTCACTACTCGCCAACCTGGTTCCAGAATCTCCTTACCGGTTACTTTGAACTCAACGCCATCTACCTCGCCAATTACGGTCGTGGTGGAGAACTTACAGTCAGGCAGGAAGACACCAATGAAGCGGCGGGCTATTAAATCAAATACGTTGCGCTCGGCATCGCTCAGATTTTGGGGCACGACACCCGTGGGGATGATGGCATGGTGGTCGGTCACCTTGGAAGAGTCGAAAACACGTTTTGTCTTCTTCAGCGGTTTGCCTCCAATGGGTTTGATAAATGGCGCATAAACGGCCTGTCCACCAAACTTGGTCTGATAGAGCCCGTTGAGAGTCTGTGGACATTTGGGATAGATGTCGTCAGACAGATATTGGGTATCTACACGAGGGTAGGTGGTGTATTTCTTTTCGTAGAGAGCCTGGATGAGGTTGAGCGTCATTTCGGCGGAATACCCAAACTTCTTGTTGCAATCTACCTGCAGGGAGGTAAGGTCGTAGAGCTGTGGAGGTTGTTCCTTTCCTTCCTTCTTCTCTACTTTTGTAACGGTGAAAGGTTTGCCTTCAATGGTCTTGAATGCTTCTTCGCCTTCTTCCTTCGACGTGAATTTTCCTTTGGTAGCCGTAAAGGTGGTAGCACGATAGACGGTAGCCAATACCCAATAAGGCTCGGGCTTGAAATTCTCTATTTCTTTCTGACGATTGACTATCAGTGCGAGTGTCGGAGTCTGTACGCGTCCGATGGAGAGCACCTGCCGGTTCTGTCCATATTTGAGGGTGTAGAGACGAGTGGCATTCATTCCTAAGAGCCAATCGCCGATAGCACGGGAGAGACCAGCCAGGTAAAGTGGCTGATAGTCGGCTTGGTCTTTCAGTTGCGAGAAACCTTCACTGATGGCTTCGTCCGTCATGGAGGATATCCACAATCGGCTGACAGGACATTTAGCACCAGCCTTTTGCATCACCCATCGTTGTATGAGTTCACCCTCCTGTCCGGCGTCACCGCAGTTGACGATACGGTCGGCTTTCTGCATCAGTCCTTCGATGATGGCAAACTGTTTCTTGATACTCGGTTGGTCGATGAGTTTAATACCAAAGCGCTCAGGAATCATGGGGAGGGAAGTGAGACTCCACGTTTTCCACATCGGTGTATAATCGTGTGGCTCTTTCAGTGTACACAGATGACCGAATGTCCAAGTCACCTGATAACCGTTACCTTCCATATATCCCTCGTGGGCACTCGTAGCCCCGATAATACGGGCGATGTCTTTTGCCACACTGGGTTTCTCTGCAATACAAACTATCATAATTGAGCGACAAAGTTACTATAAAAAAGTGAGCCGACCAAGAAGGACGGCTCATTTTTTTAATAAGAGTGGTCTGTATTGATTTCCTCTTTGGTCAGTTTCTTCTTGTCAATAGCTCGCCACGCATAGACGATATAAGCCAATACGAAAGGTACGAGCAGGGAAACATAGAACATGGTGCGAAGCGTAAACTCCGACGAACAGGAATTAGCCAACGTCAGCGACGACTGCAGGTCGGCAGTAGAAGGATAGTAGGCTGTGTGATTCCATGCCGAACAGAGCAGCAGTGCCAGTACGGTGAGCACCGTTCCGATGCCGGCAGGCCAGATGCCGCTGATATAGGTCTTCGACCATACCGTCTTGCCGATACCATAGAGTACCAACACCACACCTATTAGTAATACGATGAGAAGATACCACATGTCGATGAAGTTATGCAGGTACTTATACGGCTCCATGAAGATGACGCCTGTGTCAGGATGCCAGGCAAAACCGTCCTTGGTGAGGAGGTGTACCAGATAGGCAACGAAAAGGATGACAAAAGGAATGGCTGCACCTACCAGTCGCACACTGCCACGACTCCGTATGTCTTCGTCGTCAACATTGTTGATAACGTAGAGAATGCCCAATACTCTGGCAAGGAAAACAACGGCAAATCCGAATACCAATACCCAGGGATTGAGCAGGGCGTCGAGGCCGTGCGAGGCATTTGCCCAACGCGAAATAATAGGAGTGAGCGATGTAGCGTCAATCATATTGTTTTTCTCAACAATGAAGTTCGACCCTTCAAAGAAAGTGGCTACGGCACCTCCTAAAAGCAGTGGACCCAGAATACCGTTCAGTGTGAGACAGAACTGAAAAGTCTTAGGACCAAGGAAATTACCTATCTTGTTTTGGAATTCATAGCTCACGGCCTGTAGGACGAAGGTGAAGAGAATAATCATCCACAGCCAATAGGCTCCGCCGAACGAAGTGGAATAGAAAAGAGGGAAAGAGGCAAAGAAGGCTCCTCCGAAGGTGACGAGCGTCGTGAACGTGAACTCCCATTTACGGCCAGTGGAGTTATATACCAGTCGGCGGCCTTCTTCCGTCCAGCCGATACTTCTTGCTACAGAGTTGGCACCCTGTACGAAGAGCAGAAATACTAACAGTGCACCCAGCAGTGCAACAACGAAACACCAATAGTGCTGAAGAAATGTATATGTCATAACTTTAATTACTCATTACTAATTATTAATTACTCATTCATTCATTCGAATACTCTGGTCCTTTCTTGATTTGCTTGAGCAGGATGCTGATTTCCACTGCCAGCATCAAGGTGAAGAGGAACAGGAAGATAAAGAAAGTGAGTGCTACGGCACTGCCGCCGATGTCGCTGACAGCTGCCCAGGTAGGCAACATGTCCTGAATGGTCCAGGGCTGGCGTCCAAACTCGGCAACCAGCCAACCGCTCTCCGAGGCAATGTATGCCAACGGTACCAGTGCTATAGCTGCCCAATAGTGCCAAGCCGGAAGGGTGGCAATATCATTGCTGTCGGCTTCCGTTTCAGGAATGATTCCAAAGGTAGCCAGCAGTCGGCGCGTAATAATAGAGATATAGGGAATGCGGTACGACACGAGTGTCAGTATTCCGAAGAAAAGAATAAACAAACAGCCCATACCGACCATCACGCGGAAAGCCCAGAAATTAACAAGTACAGGCGGTACCACGTCTTTCCTTTCCTTCACATAGCCATAGCCGAAATACTTCATATTTGACTTGATAATTGAAAGTTGAGAGTTGAGAGTTGTCTCGCTTGCTCCCTCTTTCTTGGCTTTCCGATAGGAAGCTAAGGCGGTGATAGCTTGTTTGCCGCGTTCTATCTTCTCTTCGACAGAAGGTTCCGTCTTTCCGTCCGGTGTGGTGTAGCCGTTCAGAATGTCGTTGATGCCTGGTACAAAGCCCTGCGGATCGTCAGTTGCCATGATGCTCAGTGCGTAGGGAACTTCGATGCCGGGTATAAGGGTAAGTCCCTGTGCCTTTCCACCATCTGCGAGTCCCTCTACCGCAGCCAGCTTCATAGGCTGATACTTGGCAACCTGCTGTCCACTGATATGACCGGTGAGAGCAGCACCAAGCGAGGCGATAAGACCTACCACCGCGGCAATCTTGATGCTCTCCTTAGCGAGCTTGATTTCGCGCTTCTTCATCAGATACCAGCAAGAAACGGCAACCACAAAGACTGCACCGATAATCCATGCCGAAATAACTGTATGGAAGAATTTCCCTACGGCAAAGGGTGAGAAGGCTACTGCAAAGAAATCAACCATCTCATTGCGCATGGTGTCAGGATTGAACTCGCAACCAACGGGATTCTGCATCCAGGCGTTGGCGACAAGAATCCACCATGCTGAAATCGTGGCTCCTAAGCCTGTGAGCCATGTAGAGGCGAGATGGAATCCCTTTGATACCTTGTTCCATCCGAAGTACATCACTGCTACAAAGGTGGACTCCATGAAGAAAGCCAAAATACCTTCGATAGCCAAAGGTGCTCCGAAAATGTCACCTACAAACCATGAATAGTTCGACCAGTTGGTACCAAACTCAAATTCGAGAATGATACCCGTCGCAACACCCATGGCGAAGTTGATGCCGAAGAGTTTCTGCCAAAACTTGGCAGTGTCTTTCCAGAAAACATCCTGAGTGCGATAATAGTACGTCTCGCAAATACCCATGATGACAGCCAATCCTAAGGTGAGTGGTACAAACAGCCAGTGGTAAATGGCTGTCAGTGCGAATTGTGCTCTTGCCCAGTTAATGGCTCCTGCGTCGATGTTTAATAATAAGTCGTTCATATTGTTTAGGTTTTAATTAATATCCGTTGGGGTGGCTCGCTCAATGAACTCGCTGGCTACGTAGTCAGACTCGCCACCTTTGGGGGCGTGTTCCTTGAGGTAGTTGGGAAAGAAGAAAACTTTCAGAATGGCAAACATAATGAAAAGCTTGATGAGGATAATCGCCCATAGCGTTTTCCCTAATCGCATATTGCGAAAACCATCATAGTATAGATCGAATGTTCTGTACAAAAATCCTCGTCTCTCCATAGGCAAATCCAGTATTATTTTGCAAATATATGAAATAAATCTTAAACTTGCAACATAAAAAGTAAAAAATACTTTGTCATTCCTCCGAAATACCCTATCTTTGCACAATTATTATAAGAATGTAATGGATAAAAAGATAAATTCAGCCTTGATTGCTGCAATAGTTTTGCTGTTGGTTGGTGTGGCTTACCTGGGCTATAGCCTTTATGAGCAAACGCAAGCCAACAAGGATATGGAGGAATTGGCGACCCTTGACAAACAGGAGATGGAAGGGGAGTATCGCCAGTTTGCTGACCAATATAGCGAGATGAAAACTCGCATCAACAACGACTCCATCATTGCACAATTGACGCGCGAACAGGAACGTACCGAACAGCTTCTGCAGGAGTTGAAGAATACTAAAGCGACCGATGCTGCTGAAATCACACGCTTGAAGAAAGAATTGGCTTCTGTGCGTGCCGTCTTACGCAGTTACGTATTGGAAATCGACTCGCTGAACCGTCTCAATCAGGCTTTGCAGGACGAGAACAGTCAGATGCGGACGGAGCTGGAGGAAAGCAACCAGCAGAACCTTGCACTGACCACTGATAATGCTACTCTCTCCGAGAAAGTAGCCATTGCTGCTCAGTTGAATGCCGTCAATATTGATATCATGATGATTGTGAAGGGGGCTTTTTCGTCGAAGACGAAGGACCGCACCAAGCATCCTCATAAAATCGGTGGTTCTACCAACGAGATGAAGGTGCGCTTCACGCTCTCGCGTAACGTTACTGCATCGAATGGCATGCGTAAAATCTATGTACGCATCCTCACGCCTACAGGTAGTGTGCTGAATGCTGCCGGTCAGTGTCCGTTCGAGGATAAAGAAGTGGCTTACACTGCAATGAAGGCCATAGAATATACGGGTGAAGAAACTCCGATGGAACTCTATGTGGCAAAGAAAGAAACGCTGATACCTGGCGACTACAGGGTGCAGGTGATTGCCGATGGACATGAGATCGGAGCACGTAGTATCGAACTTGAGAAATAAACTATGAATAAAAACATTATCTTTTCCCTGACGCTTTGGGTTACGCTACCTGTTGGGGCGCAAAAGGCACTGTCGCTGGATAGTTGTCGGGCCATGGCTCTGCGCAACAACAAGCAGATGAGCGTAGCTAAAGTCAAACAGGAAGTAGCAGCAAATCTGCGTAAGTCTGCACGTACCAAATACCTGCCGCAAGTCAATGCGTTGGGAGGCTACGAGTGGACCAGCAAGGAAATCTCTATTTTGAACGACCGTCAGAAGTCTTCGCTGTCGAATTTAGGGACCAACATGGCGTCTGACCTTGGAAAGACCGTCCAGCAAGGTATGGCTGACATGCCACTGGGTGTCTGGCAGATGTTGGGTCAGATGGGCATTTCTCCTGAGCAGGTTCAGCAGAACATTGGCATTGGTCAGAATACGTTTGCTGGAATGCTCGATTCAAGAGGCCAGCGTATTGTCGATGCCTTCCGAACCGATACTCGTAACATATTTGCCGGTGCCGTCATGGTGGTGCAACCCGTGTTCATGGGCGGTGCTATTGTGGCCATGAATAAAATGGCAGATATTGGTGAGAAGATGGCGGCAAATTCATCGGAAGCGCAACGCCAACAGACACTGTATCAAATAGACCAGGCTTATTGGCAAGTGGTATCCCTCAAGCACAAGCAGAAACTGGCGCAGGGCTATCTTGATTTGGTGAAGAAACTGGATGGCGATGTGCAGAAAATGATTACCGAGGGTGTTGCCACCCGTTCCGAGGGACTGAGCGTCAGCGTGAAGGTGAACGAAGCCGAGATGACGCTGATGAAGGTTGACGACGGACTGACACTCTCGAAGATGCTGCTCTGCCAGCTCTGCGGACTTCCCCTCAACGAGCAAGTGACATTGGTGGATGAGGAAAGCGAGGAACTGACTACTACGCAGATTCCTCAGCAAGTGGATATGGAGCAGGTGGCACTGATGCGCCCGGAACTCCGTCAGTTGCAGAATTTGGTGGATATGAGTCGCCAGCTTACCAATATCCTCAAGTCAGGCAATCTGCCTAAGGTGGCACTGACGGGCGGCTATATGGTGTCGAATCCCAATGTCTTCAACGGCTTCGAGAAGAAATTTGCCGGTGTGTGGAACGTTGGTGTCTTGGTGCATGTTCCCATTTGGAATTGGGGCGATGTCGCCTATAAGGTGCGCGCCTCAAAAGGTGCTACAGCCATAGCCAACCTGGAATTAGCCGAGGCTCGTGAGAAGATAGAGCTGCAGGTTAACCAGAGCAACTTCCACGTGAACGAAGCCTTCAAGAAGTTGGAAATGGCTAAGAAGAATACCGAGAAAGCCAACGAGAATCTTCGTACCGCCAACCTCGGATTCCGTGAAGGGGTGGTTTCATCCACTACCGTGATGGAAGCGCAGACAGCCTGGCTTCAGGCTCAGTCGCAGAAGATAGATGCAGAAATTGATGTTAAACTCAGCCAAGTAAACCTGCAGAAGGCCCTTGGCACATTACAATAATATATTTATGTCAGCAAAAACGCAACATAACAACATCCTGCTTGCCATCCTCGGATTTGCAGCAGCAGTAGCCATCGTGGCCCTGATAGGTTTCTTTACCTTGGGACGTGACCCCGAATTCATTCAGGGACAGGTGGAAGTGAGTGAGTACAGAGTATCTAGCAAGGTGCCTGGCCGTATTTTGGAAATCAGAGTCAAAGAGGGCGATTTCGTGAAAGTGGGCGATACGCTCGCTATCCTTGATGCCCCTGAGGTTCGTGCCAAGATGGAACAGGCTCAGAGTGCAGAGAATGCAGCTGCCGCCTTGGAGATGAAAGCACAGAATGGTGCTCGTGAAGAACAGATTCGTGGCGCCTATAACTTGCTGCAACAGGCAAAGGCAGGACTGGAGATTGCCGAAAAGTCGTATCAGCGTATTCAGCGTCTGTACGACGAAGGTGTGGTCAGTGCCCAGAAGCGTGATGAGGTATATGCCAGCTATAAGGCAATGGAAGCCCAGTGCAAAGCCGCTGAGAGTCAGTATGACATGGCTCGCAATGGTGCCCGTCGTGAGGACAAACTGGCAGCAGCTGCCCAGGTAGGTCGTGCCAAGGGTGCCGTGCAGGAAGTAACCAGCTATATCCACGAGACCGTTCAGATAGCCCAGATGGAGGGTGAGGTAAGTGATATCTTCCCGAAGGTCGGCGAACTGATTGGTACGGGTTCTCCCATCATGAATATCTCTATCATGAAGGATATGTGGGGCACTTTCAATGTGCGTGAAGACCAGCTTGGCGACTTGGCAGTCGGCAAGACTTTTACTGCTTTCGTTCCTGCTTTCAACAAGAACATTCAGATGAAGGTCTATTATATGAAAGACCAAGGTTCGTATGCGGTGTGGAAAGCCACTAAGGCGAATGGGCAGTACGACCTCAAGACCTTTGAGGTAAAGGCCCGCCCCGTGGAGAAAATGGAAGGACTGCGTCCTGGAATGTCACTTATTATTAAATGAAGTATATCCGGCAGATATATGACATCATGTTGCGTGAGTTGTTGATTCTGCGCTTGAATCACATCTACCGCTTCTGTATGGTACTGTTCCCCATCTTTGTAATCTTTTTCTTTACAAGTTTGATGGACGATGGCTTACCTACCCAACTGCCTGTGGGTGTGGTTGACCTTGACAATACCACCACCACACGTGCCCTGTCGCGCCGACTAGATGGATTCCAGATGTCGAAGGTGGTTGCGCGCTATCCCAGTCTGACGGAGGCTCGCCGTGCCATCCAGCGCAACGAGATTTATGGTTTCCTGTATATTCCCAAAGGAACCTCCGAGAAACTGATAGCCGGTCGTCAGCCCAAGATATCCTACTATTATACGTACACGTCGATAGCTGCGGGTTCGATGGTGATGAAGGAGATGAAGACGATTTCGACACTCGGCTCTGCGGCACTCGGACAAGCCACCATGCGTGCCAAGGGAGCAACCGACCGACAGATACAGGCCATGTTGCAACCCATCCGGGTTGACCTCCATCAGATAGCCAATCCTTGGACCAACTATAATGTATATCTCTCTACGATGATGGTGCCTGGTATCATCATGCTGTTTATCTTGCTGATTTCCACTTATTCCTTAGGCACGGAGCTGAAGTTTGCAACAAGTAAGAAATGGCTTGAGATGGCAGACAATAATATCATGGTAGCCATGATAGGCAAGTTCCTGCCCCAGACCGTCATCTGGTTGGCTATCGTCTATGGCTATGAGTGGTATGTATTCTGTCATTTGGGTTTCCCCCATCTGGGCAGTCCTTGGATGCTGGTGTTGCTGGGACTGATGCAGGTGTTGGCATCGCAAGGGTTTGGTATCTTTGCCTTTGGACTGATGCCCTCTTTGCGTATGTCCATGAGTATCTCGTCACTCTGGGCAGTGCTCAGCATCTCCATGGCAGGCAGTGCTTTCCCTGTGATGGGTATGGATGGTGCGTTGCAGTCGCTCTCATGGCTGTTCCCTCTGCGTCATTACTGGATGATGTATCAGACGTGTGTGTTCAATGGATTCTCGCTCGTTGAGTCGTGGTTCCATTTCTCCGCCTTGGCTGCTTTCATGCTGTTGCCTTGGCTTGTCATCAAGAAAATTAAGAATGCAATGCTGACCTATGTCTATATTCCATAATTTATATCAGGGACTCATCGAGACGCTTTCCTTCTGGCGTAGGGAGGTGCAACAGGTGGTGAAGGATGAGGGCGTGCTTATCTTCCTCGTCCTGGTTCCATTGGGCTATCCTTTATTATATTCATGGATTTACAACAATGAGGTGGTGCGCGATGTACCCGTCTGTGTGGTTGACCAGTCTCACAGCCAACTGTCGCGCGAATTCATCCGTAAGTGCGATGCCTCCCCCGATGTGCATGTCATGTTCTATGCGCAGGATCTCGACGAGGCCAAATCATTGGTCAGTCGCCAGCTGGTCAAGGGCGTCTATCTCATTCCCAGTTCGTTCGAGGCTGACACCTATGCCCTGAAGCAGGGGGTGGTCAGTGTCTATTGCGATATGAGTCTGATGCTCACCTATAAAGCCATTTTCCAGACTGCCCAGTTGGTGACGATGGAGATGGGCAATGAATTGAAGACGAAACTGGGCGGGCGCTATACGGCTCGTGAAGAGGCTATTGCCACGCGTCCGCTCGACTATGAGGATGTGCCTCTCTTTACTCCTAACGGCGGTTATGGCTCTTCCATTCTTCCTGCCGTATTGATGTTGATATTGCAGCAGGCGCTGGTGTTGGGAATCGGTATGTCGGCAGGTACGGCACGCGATGAGAATCCTTTCCGCAATCTGGTGCCGGTAGGTTATACGAAATACAGCAGTACGCTTCCCATCGTCTTGGGAAAGGCACTCTGTTATTTCATGATATTCATGGTGATGGGGGCTTGGCTGTCGATGGCTGTTCCTCGCATGTTCCACTTCCCCCAGTTAGCCACGTTCTGGTCTTTGTTCCACATGATGCTTCCCTTCATCATCGCCAGCATCTTCTTCGGTATGCTCGTGTCGTGTACGGTCAAGTATCGTGAGAATGTCATGCTGCTGGTGGTCTTCGTCTCCATCCCCCTGTTGTTTCTCACAGGTGTCAGTTGGCCTCAGTCCAGCATCCCCAGCTATTGGCAGGGTGTTTCGTGGCTGTTCCCCTCTACGTTTGGCGCCCGTGCCTATATCCGTCTGAACTCCATGGGAGCTGACCTCAGCGATGTATTGCCCGAGATTCGCATTCTGTGGATACAAGCCATCTGTTATTTCGTTCTGACCATCGGTCTCTACCGCTTCCAGATTTACGTGGCTCGCAAGCGTGCATTAGAGCGCCTGCACTTCCTGCGGCATAAGCGAGTAGCCAAGATGATGGGGGAGGGTGCTCCTGATGATGAAGAACCGTAAGGGCGTCAATTCTATGGAAAAATTTTGTAGATTCAGAATTTCTTTGTATTTTTGCCAATGCATTTAAAGATAAAACATGGATAGAACGCAGATGATAAATAGAATAAGGCAGACGGCTGCTAATGTATTGCCTAAAGGCAGTACTCTTTATCTTTATGGTTCACGAGCCCGTGGCGATTATCATGAAGATTCAGATTGGGATCTGCTGCTTCTGTTAGACAAGCAAAGGATAGAGTACGAAGATTTTGATCGCTACTCCTTTCCTTTTGTCTTGATGGGCTGGGATTATGGAGCCGATATTCGCCCTCATGCTTACACAAAAGAGGAATGGCATAATGGGCCTCATGCTATGTTTTATTATAATGTGGAACAAGACAAGGAGGTGATATATGAGTCTTAGTGCGAGTGAGCGTTCTATTATCGTTACCCGAGAAATAGAAAAAGCTGATAGAACTTTCGATGATGTTCTTTTCTGCATGAAAGAAGGAAAATGGGAGGCTGCAGCGAATCGTCTTTATTATGCATTATTTCATGCCATGTCAGCACTTCTTATCTCTGATGGTTTTCAGGTGAAAAGCCATCGAGGAGTTTTGGCTATGTTTGGTGAACACTATGTTAAAACCGAAATCTTTGCTAAAAAAGATGGCTCTCTTCTTTCTGATTTGGTAATCATGCGCGACAATGCTGACTATAACTGTTTTTTTGAAGCCGATAAAGAAAAACTACAGCCTTATATAGAGCCAACGGAATTGTTGCTGACAAAAATAAAAAAATATATTAGTAATCATAGTGTTGAACCCTTAAAACCATGAATGCCTAAGGGCAGGGGATTCAACGACAAAATATAATAGAATGCGAGGAAGGCGGTAATGCTTCCTCGCATTTTTTTCTTCCTTTTTCTTTGTAGATTCAGAATTTCTTTACAAATCCGGTTCCCATGCGGTTCCCAGTCAATTCCCAGTTAACTCCCACTTCATCGTGCAGCAAAAGTCGGATATAAATCTTTACAGGATGATGAGTGACTAACTGCAGGCTTGCATTTCGGCACCGATGATGATATTCTTTGTGGCCGAGGGCTATCATCACACCCGTAACTTCCGCCACTATCTGCGCCGTCTGCTCATACTGGCTGTGGTGAGCCACTTTGCCTTCTGCTATTTCAATATGTCAGGCTTCAACCCAATGGACAATCTGCTCTTCAATGCCACGAGCATCGCCTGGCCGCTGCTCTGGGGATTGATACTGCTCAAGGTTTGGGACTGCGAAAAAATGGCTTGCTGGCAGAAGTTGTCCGTCACGCTGCTGGCCTGCCTGCTCACCTGCACGTCCGACTGGAGTTGTGCAGCCCCGCTGGCTATCCTGATGATAGGACGTACCAGAGGCAACTTCGGCATGCAGATGCTGTGGATGATGGGCATTATTACGCTCTATGCCATAGCCTTCTCCATCTTCCACAGTCCTACCTACGGCCTGGTCCACCTGGCTTGTTGGCTGGCAGTGCCGCTGTTGGCGATGTACAACGGCCAGCGAGGACGGTTGAAGTGGCTCGGCAAGTTCTTCTACTATTACTATCCCGCCCACATGGCACTTATCGGCCTCTTGGCAAGATGGCTCCAATAAGAGTATAACCCCTTTTTTTATTTTACTCCAACAACTTCTGTTTTGGGCAGTTCGCGGTTGCGCTTGTTGACAACCGTGACGACGGCTTGGGCGAGATTGATGAAGGCCAGACCCGTGGCGGTGTCGCTGTTGAGGGCGGCTGGCGTGCCTTGGTCGCCGTTGTCGCAGATGCTCTGCACGAGGGGAATCTGGGCGAGCAGGGGGACGTTCATTTCCTCTGCCAGCTGTTTGCAGCCCTCCTTGCCGAAGATGTAGTAGCGATTCTCGGGCAGTTCGGCAGGCGTGAACCATGCCATGTTCTCCACCAAACCGAGGATGGGCACGTTCACCTTCTCATTGCGATACATGTCGATACCCTTGCGGGCGTCGGCAAGGGCTACCTGCTGAGGGGTACTGACGATGATTGCACCGGTGATGGCCAGAGTCTGCAGAAGCGTCAGATGAATGTCGCTGGTGCCTGGGGGTGTGTCGAGAATCAGATAGTCGAGCTCGCCCCAATCGGCATCGCCAATGAGCTGTTTCAAGGCATTGGAAGCCATGCCGCCACGCCACAGCGTAGCCGTATCAGGCGATACGAAGAATCCGATGGAGAGCAGTTTGACGCCGTAAGCCTCAATGGGTTCTATCAGGTCGCGTCCATCCACGTTGACGGCGTAAGGACGGGCATCCTCGCATTTGAACATCTTGGGCATGGAAGGACCGAAAATATCGGTATCCAGCAGTCCCACCTTGTAGCCTAAACGGGCCAGGGCGATAGCGAGGTTGGCGGAAACGGTGCTTTTGCCGACGCCGCCCTTGCCGGAGCTGACGGCTATCACGTTCTTGACCTGTGGCAGCATCTTGCCAGCCTCAGGACGGGGCTTCGACTTGAATTCCGTCTGAATCTCCACCTCCACTTCCTTGCCGCAATGGTATTTGATGGCAGCCTCGGCAGCCTTGACGGTCGATTTGAGGAAAGGGTCGGTGTCACGGGGGAATTCCAGCACTACCGTCACCTTGTTGTGCACGTTGTCCACGGCAGGCTGGTCAGCCAGCATACCGCTTTCTATGATGTTTTTCTTGGTGCCTGCATAGGTTACGGTCTGCAGGGCTTCTACTATCATCTGAGGATAAAGCTTTTCCATATATAGTTTTAAAAATTAATACCGAGATTAGCGAAGAGGCTGCGCGTATGGGCTGCATCGAATTCGTCTCTGGCAATATTGGCCAATCCGAGGTCGTAACCCAATTCTACATACATCATCTTATATTCCAGACAGCAACCGCCACGCAGACCGCCGTCGAAGCGCTTCATGCTGTCGAAAACACTGACTGATTCGCGCGTTTCATAATTCTTGACCTTACCAGTGATGCCGACGGCAAAATAGCCGCCGAGGAAAGGCGAAATAAAGAGATCGTCGTCAACGTTGAAGTTGTATTTAGCCATGATAGGCAGTTGCAGATAGCCCAGACGGTAGGTCACCTTTGCATCGTTCAAATGAGTCTTGCCACCCTTCTCTGAATACATCAGCCCCATTTCCAGCCATACGGGATGTTGGCGCGAGAGCTGCATGCCAAACACACCGCCGATGACGAGACCGGTACGGGGATTGGTATCGAAGTTGGTTGACTCGCTGCTGGTGCTGGCGATATTCATACCGAGACGCAGACCGTAGTAGCGTTCCGTGTCGTCGCGATTGTAGCGGCTGCGTTCTCTGTTGGTTTGATACTGTGCAAACGTTGGTATAGCCAGTGCTATGCCCATGATGAAAGTGATGACTCTTTTCATACTTATCTTGAATCTTTTTATGGTTTCGTATGTTGAAGACCGGCATCCAGCCAGTCGATGTATTCTTGAATATCTTCGTTGTAGGAGCGCGAAGGACCAAGGGGATTTCCCTCAGCGTCGAGCAACACATAGAACGGCTGGGTGTTGGCGCCGAATTTCACTGCCTGAAAGTGGCTCCACTTGTCGCCTATGGTGCGCAGGGTGCGCTTCTGTCCGTTCACCTCCACTTCGATGGGCTCGGAGAGTGGAGTCTTGTCGTCCACATACAGAGAGATGAGCACATAGTCGTCGGTCAGTCGGCGTGCCACCTCGCTGTCCGTCCAGACGGCAGCCTCCATTTTACGGCAGTTCACGCAACCGAAGCCTGTAAAGTCGATGATAACGGGTTTGCCTTGCTCGCGAGCGTATGCCATTCCCTGTTCGTAATCCTTGAACTTCGCTTCGACAATGGCCGTCTGCACCATCTTGTAGTCCTGCGTGTACATAGGAGGCGTAAAGGCACTGATAGCCTTCAGCGGCGCGCCCCAAAGTCCGGGAATCATATAGATGGTGAATGCAAACGAGATAAGGCCGAGGAAGAATTGTGGCACGTTTGTACGATGCCCGTCGTCATCATGAGGGAAGCGGAGCCACCCCATGAGATAGGCGCCTAACAAGCCGAAGAGGGCAATCCAAATGGATAGGAACACCTCGCGGTCGAGCAGTCGCCAGCCGTATGCCAAATCGGCTACGCTCAGGAATTTGAGCGCAAAAGCCAGTTCGATGAATCCCAATACCACCTTGATGGTATTCATCCATCCGCCCGACTTCGGTGCCGACTTCAATAGTGTGGGGAAGAGGGCAAAGAGCGCAAAGGGGATAGCCAGTCCGATGGAGAATCCTAACATGCCGATGGTAGGACCGAGAATATTGCCTTGCGTAGATACGGCGACGAGTAGGAAACCGATGATAGGACCTGTGCAGGAGAAACTGACCAGCACCAGGGTGAATGCCATGAGGAAAATGGATAGCAATCCTGTTGCCTTTTCCGACTTCTCGTCAATCTTGGTTGACCATGAGGAGGGTAGCGTCAGTTCGAAAGCCCCGAAGAAAGATGCTGCAAAGACTATGAGCAACAGGGCAAAGAAGATATTGAACCACGCATTCGTGGAAAGCGCATTCAGGGCATTGGCACCAAAGAGCAGGGTTACCAGCAGTCCCAGGAATACGTATATGACGATGATGCTCAGCCCATACGTCACAGCTTCCCGAATAGCTTTCGAACGCTCCTTGTTACGCTTCAGGAAGAACGATACCGTCATCGGGATGATAGGCCATACGCAGGGCGTCAGCAAGGCTAAGAAGCCACCCAGCAGACCGGCAAGGAATATATACCAAAGGGAATTGTCCTGAGGGGTGTCATGGAATGCCTGCAGTTCTTTGGTGACGGGTTGCCAGAGGTCAGTTGGGAGTTGGGAGTTGGGAGTTGACAGTTGAGAGTTGGGAGTTGAGAGTTGGGTGGTGTCAGGGACAGCGGGGGCATCCTTTGACTCCTCTGTCTTTTTCTCCTCTTCCTTTTCCTGCTTGATAGCTGCTATACCACTCTTCTTGAACTCAACGGAGGATGGGGGCATACACATTTCGTCGTTGCAGGCGCCATACTCCAAATAGCAGTTGATGGTATATTTCTCTTTGGTGAACTTGATTTTCTGAACGAACGTGGCTGCGCCTTCAAAGTAGCGCACATCCATACCGAAGAGCTTATCAAACTTCTTCAGTTCGTTGCCTCGCGGCTTCAATTTGCCTACGGTTTCTGCACCCTCCATCTTCACCTTGTTGAAGTTAGCGGCAATAGGTCCGCCATCCAGGTCGGTGGAGTACACATGCCATCCGGCATCAATCTTACCGGTAAAAATAATTTCAGCCTCACTGTTGGCAAGTTCTTTCAGCTGTGCAGTGAAATGCACAGGGTCAACCATCTGTGCACTCGCGGAGCACACAATCAGAAAAGTGAGCAGTATGGTGTATAATCTCTTCATTTCGAGGCCAAAGGTACACAAAATTTCTTTATTTGCCAAGAAATTTGGCATCAAGATAACCTTGGAACGCCTCTTTGTATATATCTCCGATAGGAAGATAGGTGTCAGCATCCATAATAACGCGGTTTTTGTTGACTTCCTGTATCTTGTCAAGGTTGACGATATACGAGCGATGAATGCGCATGAAGTTGGCAGGCAGTCGCTCTTCCATCTTCTTCATCGAGAGGAGGGTGATGATGGGTTTCGCCTCGCTGTCAAGATAGATTTTCAGGTATTCGCTCATGCCCTCGATATAGCGGATGTCGGCAATACTGACTTTCACGATGCGATATTCGGTTTTGACGAAGATAGTGTCTTCGGCTGGGCTGTTGGGCGTTGGCTGTTGGGGGGTAGCTGCTTGTCCCTCCAAACGTTCCTTGAGGCGCGAAGCTGCCCTTTGGAAGTCCTGTAGTCCGAAAGGCTTCAGCAGATAGTCAACGGCATTGACCTTAAATCCCTCAACGGCATATTCGGCATAAGCCGTGGTGAAGACAACGAGTGGCGGGGCCTGTAGTGATTTCACGAAGTCCATGCCGTTCAGGTCGGGCATGTTGATATCGCAAAAGATAGCATCCACGGTGTCCTGTTCCAGAAACTGGCGTGCCTCCAGTGCACTTTGGCATTGGGCTGCCAGTTCCAGATAGGGAACCTTTTGAATATATGCTGCCAACTGTTGGAGGGCAAGTGGTTCGTCGTCAATAGCCAAACATTTGATCATGCGAGTGGTATTTTAAGTTCTACAAGATAAGTTTCAGGGTTGTCCTGTATATTCAGTGTATAGTTCTTTCCATAAATTAAGTTTAAGCGTTGTTTCACGTTGGCAAGGCCTACACCGCCTTCCCGTACCCTTTCGTCGTTTGGCTTGTCTGCCTTGCTGTTGGCGCATGTGAAGTGGAGTTGATGATCATCCACCGTCGCCTTGATATGCACAAACGACTCGTGCTGATAGCTGATGCCGTGTTTGAAGGCATTTTCAATAAACGTAATCAGCATCAGGGGCGGTAATTCGTAATCAGGCGTCTCGGTGGGCAAATCGACCGTCACTTTCACCTTGTCGGTATAGCGCAGGCTCATCAACGTCACGTAGTGTCGGATAAACTCAAACTCGCGGGTGAGGGGTTCCCCTTTCTTGTCTCCTTCATACAGGATGAAGCGCATCATCTTCGACAGTTCCACGATGGTGTCTTTTGCCTTCTCGGAATCAATATCCACCAAGGCATGGATGTTGTTGAGCGTATTCATGAAGAAGTGGGGGTTAATCTGATACTTCAGATATTCCAGCTGCTGTTCCAGATTCTCCTTTTCCAGGGCTATCATTTGTTTGGCATCATGGCGCGACTTGAAATAGAGCTTGATGCCGATGTTCATACCCAACATCAATACCAGCACAATCAGTGAGATGATGTCGTGTTGCCCCACAATCATAGGTGGTCGGTGCCGTCTGTGTTCCCCGACATTGTGTGGGCGGGGAGGGTGCTGCCCCTGTCTGTGCTCGAATTGTTCTTGACGGGGAGGTTCGGGACGGAAGGGGCGCCGTTCTGAAGGGCGCAGTGAGCATTGGAAAAGTACGAAAGCTCCAATCAGGGCAGCCACAATACTGAAATACAAGGCGCGTCGCTGTTGATAGACCAGTAGGGGAGCGAGCAGAAAGTTATGAATCAGAAAGATGACCAAAAAGATGCCGAATACTTTCCAGATCATGAAAACCTCATGCCAACGGAAATCGAACATCTCATCGTTGACACTGCGGAGATAGAGGCTGAGTACTGGCACTGCGAAGAGCATACTCCACAGTGCCAGATAGGTCAGATTCTCGTGTCTTTTTTGTTCTTGCATCCAATACATATAACGCAAGGCTTAAAGATTTATTGTGTTATTTATCTTCCACCGGGACCGCCGCCAGGCATTCCGCCACCGCCAGGCATTCCGCCACCCATTCCGCTGCTGATGGTATTCGAGGCGGTTACACTCACCGAACTGCTGCCTGATGTCAGTGTATAGCTGCTGCCACTCTTCAACTCCGGTGTGCTAATCATGATGGTGTTGCTACCGCCGTAGTTCACTGGAGGCATCACGAAGGTGCAGTAAGTCTGGCTGCCGTCGCCGATGCTGACACTGCCGTTGGCTGATACGGAACCTGTAGCACTGACAATGCCCTGTGAGGTGCTTCCCAGATTGCCGTCCACACGTCCGCCGATAGCGAAGATGTAACCGCCGGTGATGTAGAGCTTGTGCTGTTCTTCAATGTCGATACCTGCCTCTGCACCATTGGCTCCGCAAGCGATAATCGTACCACCTTTCAGATACATGTTGCCGTTGGCGTCGATAGCATCGTTATTGGTACCTACTGCTACCACCGTACCGCCTGAGATGGTCATGTCGCCTGTAGAGTTGATGGCATCGTCGTGAGCATATACCAGCACTGAGCCACCCGAAATTTCAAGAGTCCCCTTACTTTCCATACCCTCAGCGTTATTGCCGCTGGTACGAATCATGATGTCGCCGCCTGAGATGACCAGTGGACCGCCATACGCAACTTCGTTCTCGTCCTTTCCTCCCATCTTCATCCCCTTTGGCGATGAGGTGTAGGCACTGGGCAGGTTATCGGTGTTGCCCGTGTAGTTATGACTTTCAGTAGTACCGTTGCTGTAGTAAAGATTGCCCTCCGTGACGATGCGGATTTTACCACCGGTGATATAGCCTTCATAGTCGGCTTTGACACCCTTACCGCCACTGCCGGTAGCCTTGGCATACAGCTCGCCGCCATTCATGTAGAAGTTGCCGTCGCTGCCGATACCTGCTGCCGCCTTGGTGTCGCCACCTGTTGAGAGTGTCTCGTCGGCTTCCCAGGTGCCGTTACCTGTTGCTATCACCGTAGTACGTCCACCATTGATGGTTACGTTGGCATCGCCGTTGATAGCCTTACCGCCGTCAGCCGAAACTTCCACGTTGATGATACCGCCATTGATGAACATGTCGCCACCCGACTTGATACCATTGTTCTCTGTCGATTTCACATACAGGTTGACGCCCTTCTCAATCACGATGCTGTTCTTGCCGTGAATACCGTTCTTGTAGTTGCCGTAAACCTCCAGCGAACCGTCACCGCTAATCAGCAGTTTGCCTTTAGCGAAAATAGTACCCTTGTGGTCTTCTGTGGTACCATCATTCAGCTTATTGCTGCCTGTGGCGTAAAGGTATGCATTGCCTGAACACTCAATGTCGAGTGCTGTTTTCGATGCGCTGGTGATATTCACTCCGTTCAGGGTCAGACCGAAGTTGGTCTTACCGTTGATAATGAGTGAACCGTCCGTCGTCGTACCAGTTACAACGTAGTTGATACCCTCCGTGCTGCCATGATCGACGGTGACGTCATTGCCTGCGATTGTCACCGTAACACCGGCAACACCCGGGTCTGCAGGACTTGTCATGTCGATATTGACAGTGGTAGCGAACGTGTTGGCGCTTGGAGCGTCGCCATCTTCAGGGTATTGTGCAGCAGCCACATCCGTAGGCTCTGCTGTTGTCTTGTCAATAGCTACGGTGAAGGTGGACATCTCACTGTAAGAACCCGTCGAGCTGCCACCGCCGGTAATGCTGCCACTGCCACTGGTGCTGCCGCTGTTATCTCCCTCGTCACCACCATTAAGAATTGTTGTGCCACCGCTAGTTGTCAGTGGATCGTCCGACGAACATGCTGTCGTCATGGTCATCATTGCTGCTGCAAGGAGCAAACTTGTCATCATCTTTTTCATATTCGATAAGCTTTAGAGTTATTACCTATGATTTAGATGATGCAAATGTAGATAAAAAGAGCCGGCTCGCGAAAAATCTTCAACGAACCGGCTGTTTTATTCAGCGAAATGATTATCTCTTAGAGTCCCAGACCCTTTTTAGCTGCATTAGCAGCATCGTCGATGGCACCAGAAGCCTTCTCCTTGGCAGCGTCCTTTACCTCCTGAGCCTTGTTGGAAGCAGCTTCCTTGGCAGCGTCAACTTTCTCGTTAACGGCTTCCTTGGCAGCGTCCTTAGCATCGGTGGCAGCATCGCTTACCTGATCCAGCAGACCGCTTACAACCTTGTCGGGCTCTACGTCTGTGATAGCTGAAACAGCAGCAGCTACAGTGGCATTGTCGCCTACAACGCTCTTAATCTTGTCGGCATTGTTCTTCAGGAACTCCTGAATGCGGGTAACATACTGCTTGGCAGCCTCTGGGTTGGTCTTGATGAGTTCAGCAATCTTTTCCTTGACAGCGTCAAGAGCCTGCTGGAACTTGCTGGCATCCTTGGTCTCCAGGTTTGAAGTCAGCATAGCGATAGAAGCATCAGCCTCCTCGTTAGCAACGTTCACCTCAACGGCAGTACTGTCAGTAGCTTCGCCCTGCTGAGCCTTATTACCACAAGCTGTAAATCCGATGGCAGCAACAGCCATCACTGCAAAAAGAATCTTTTTCATAACATTCTCCTTTTTTATTAATGTAAAACATGTTTAGTGGTTTCTAAAACCGCGACAAATATACAACGATTTTCGTTTCGTGGTACTTTTCTTTTTAATCTTTTAACGTTAATTCAACAGGACAGTGGTCGGAACCCATGATTTCTGTGTGAATTATTGCATCTTCTATCTGGTTCTGCAGGCGTTGACTGGTTACGAAATAGTCGATACGCCATCCTGCATTCTTCTGGCGGGCTTGGAAACGATACGACCACCAGGAATAGGTGACTTGCTCAGGGTAGAGCGTACGGAACGAATCGATAAAGCCTGCCGACAACAGTTCGCTGAACTTCTGGCGCTCCTCATCGGTGAAACCGGCATTCATACGATTGGTCTTGGGATTCTTCAGGTCTATCTCCTCGTGGGCTACGTTCAGGTCACCACACAGTATCACAGGCTTTTGCCCGTCCAGTTTCTTCAGATACTGTCGGAAGTCGTCTTCCCATGTCATGCGATAGTCCAGTCGCTTCAGACCGTCCTGCGAGTTAGGAGTATAGCAGCACACCAAATAGAATGATTCCATCTCCAGCGTTATCACTCTGCCTTCATGATCGTGTGCATCGATGCCGATGCCATACGTCACATTCAGGGGTTGATGCTTGGTGAAGATGGCGGTGCCGGAGTAGCCTTTCTTCTCGGCATAGTTCCAATACGACTGGTAACCTTCAAACTGCAAGTCAAGCTGTCCTGCCTGCATCTTGGTCTCTTGCAGACAGAAGAAATCAGCATCCAGCTCCTTGAAGATAGCACTGAAGCCCTTTCCTTCACAGGCTCTCAGTCCATTTACGTTCCAACTGATGAATTTCATACCTTATTATATTATATATTATGGGTTAGCAGCCAATATTTCAGGACGAAACTCGAAGTGCATCGTGTCATAGTGATACCAGCGACCACCCCAGATAAAACCATGTTTCTCGAATATCAATACCAACTCTTTGGGAAAACGATTGGCATAGACGATGCGATCCGTCTCGCTTTTCCCTGGATTCTTCCAAAGCCAGTAATCGCTCTTGGCAACTCCGATGTCAATCGTTATTCCATAAGAGTGGGCACTCTGACGGTTAGCTCCTCTCACTTTGCGCCACAGGAAAGTTCCTGACGATTTCAGATATGAGCGTAACTCTGGGTGTTTAGCTATTTCTGCAGCAACAGCTTTCAGACTGTCGGCAGCACCATTGACCTTTGTAAACTGTACCTTTTCACCAAACCAGGGAATACTGATGAGTTTTTTCCTTACTTCAGCGGCAGATGCGCCATACATCTTCTTGAAGAGCGGTTCACACCGGCTGCGACCGGCATCCTGCAGATATTCGGGTGTCCATGACCGTCTGTCGTATTTAAAAGCAAACATATCTTCAGGGTCACCATCGTCCAATTTTTGTTCAAACGTTTTCTGACGCCCGTCATCGTATTGCAATTTCGAACCATCGGCCAGCAAAAGATAGCCATTCTGATAACCTTTCACGAAATCAGGATAAACCTTTATTAGGATCTGAGCCCCTGACGGAATGCTTTGTGCTGTTCTCTCCAGACCAGTCAGAGGAACAGCAGCGCTCCAAATAACAATTGCACAGGCCATTCCAGCCCATGCAACAGTTTTTTTAATTGCTTTGTTTGTCATTCGTATTTTAGCAGTAATGCTATGTTGGCATTTTCGTATTTGTTGAATTCCTTAGCAGGAATCTCATAGCGAGTACCCTTATACCAATCCTGAGATTCAAAATATTCACGAAGGGCTTTATCTTTGAATATGCGGCCATGACGTGCATAAATGGAGTTCTTCAATACACGAATCTGTCCGCGGTCGTAGTTTTGAATTTCTTCAAAAGTGATGTAGCGAGTAGATAGATAGTCATACTCTGTTCCCCATACCACATTTCTGTTCTTCTTGACTTTTGCCTTCTTTGTGGTAGTGTTACGTGGGATAGAAGGAACCTGAGCGCTAGCTTCTAATACAGGTGCAAACACCATGGCTGCCATGAGCCCGACAATTGCCATTGCTTTCTTGGTAAATGTTTTCATAATAATTCATTTTTAGTTGTTAAAGCGGTTTATATATCATTTTCATTTGCAAATATACGAGTTTTTTTCAATAAAGACAAATAAAAGCCATAAAAAATGAAGATGAGGGCGTGTCAATTGACACGTCCTCACAACAGTATTTAAATTCTTCGGTTATAACCTCTTTAGAACTTTGCCATCTTAATGGCTACTACGGCACACTCGTCGCCTTTATTGCCTAAACGGCCACCGGCACGGTCCAAAGCCTGCTGCATGTTCTCAGTGGTCAGCAGTCCATAGACAACGGGAATGTTGTTGGTGGCATTCAGACGGGCTATACCCTGTGTCACTCCCTGACAGATATAGTCGAAGTGAGGAGTCTCTCCGCGAATGACGCATCCCAGGATAATCACGGCATCGTAACCGTCGTTCAGTGTCATCTGGCGGGCACCGTAAATGAGTTCAAACGAACCGGGCACCGTCTTTACATGGATATTCTCGGGCAGTGCACCATGTTTCTCCAAAGTGTTGACACAGCCTTCCAACAGAGCACCTGTCACTTCAGGATTCCATTCAGATACCACAATGCCGAAAATCATATTCGAGGCATCGGGCACTTTGGCTGCGTTGTATTCAGAAAGATTCTTGGTAGCCATTACTTAGCAGATGCGCGCTCAATATACTCGTCAATGGTCTGATACTGCATCGAGTTGAAGTATTTCTCCTTCACTTCCTGATAGAGTTTCAGAGCTTCGTCTTTCTTACCCTGGCTTTCCAGAATCTCACCAGCCTGAATCAGGAAGGTGGGCGACAGCGAGTTGTTGTCAGCCATCTTGGCTGCCTTCTTCAGGTGCTCAACAGCCTTGTCCAACTGGTTGAGGTTGGCGTATGCATTGCCTAAAGCACCCTCAGCAGCAGGCGAAATCATAGCATCGTCCTTTCCGCTGAAGCTCTCCAGCGCATTGACGGCTTCCTGCCACTTGCCCAAGTTAGCCTGGCAGAGACCGATGTAGAGCTGAGCCAGATTGCCGGCATCTGTTGAGCTGTAGTCACTGGCAACCTTCTGGAAACCTGCAAGGGCCTTGTCGTATTGTGCCTGACCGAACAGTTCCTGACTCTTAGCGAGTTCTGTACTGGCTTCTGCCTCACGGGGCTGAAGGTAATAATTGTTACAAAGAATAGCGCCTACCACGATGATAATCAGTGCAACGACGCCGATGATAATAGCTTTCTTGTATTTCTCGAAGAAAGCTTCCGTTTTGGTTACGTGCTCCTCTATTTCGGGAGCAGCATTTTGGTTTTTGTTTGCCATTATTTTTGTTTCTTTATTATAGTTCGCACATAAATCGGCTGCAAAGTTACAAAATAATTATGAATTATGAATTATGAATTATAATTTTTTTTTGTACCTTTGCACGCAAATGTTACTTAGAAAGCTTTCTATACTCAATTATAAGAATATTCGCGAAGCCTCTTTGGAGTTATCGCCGAAAATCAATTGCTTCATCGGTCACAATGGGGTCGGCAAGACCAATGTGCTCGATGCGGTTTATTATCTGTCGTTCTGTCGCTCGGCTTCTAACCCCATAGATTCTCAGGTGATCCGTCACGACGAGCCTTTCTGTATGATAGAAGGTTCTTATTCAGATAATGCTGAGGATCCTGAATACTCCGATATTATCTCGGTTGGCATGAAGCGGGGCACCAAGAAGCACTTCAAGCGCAACAAGAAGGAGTATAAGCGCCTTTCTGAACATATCGGTCTCATTCCCCTGGTCGTTGTTTCTCCTTCCGACACGCTGTTGATAGAAGGCAGCAGTGAGGAGCGCCGCCGACTGATGGATATGGTGATTTCACAGTACGACCGTTCCTATATCGAAGCGCTTGCCCGTTATAACAATGCCCACCAGCAGCGCAACACCTTGCTGAAACAGGAAGACCCTGCCCCTGACCCTATGCTGCTGCAAATCTGGGAGGAGCAGATGGCTGAATCGGGCGAGGAAATCTACCGCAAGCGCGATGCTTTCGTACAGGAATTGATACCCCTCTTCCAACAGTTCTACGACCGGATTTCGTCGGGTCGTGAAAGGGTGGGGCTTCACTACGTCTCTCATTGTCAGCGCGGTCCGCTGTTGGAGGTCATCCAGCGCGACCGCCATAAAGACTTGGCTGTGGGCTTTTCTCTGCATGGGGTGCATCGCGACGATCTGGAGTTTACCTTGGATGGGCATCTCATGAAGCGTGAAGGGTCGCAAGGACAGAACAAGACTTTTGCCATTGCCCTGAAACTGGCACAGTTTGATTTCCTCAAGCGCACGTCTTCTCAGACTACGCCCCTGTTGCTGCTTGACGATATCTTTGATAAGTTGGATGCCCAGCGCGTAGAGCAAATCGTGCGCCTCGTTTCAGGCGATGCCTTCGGTCAGATTTTCATTACCGATACCAACCGCGATCATCTTGACCAGATTCTACGGGGCAGCGCACTCGACTATAAGATATTCTACGTAGATAACGGAGAAATTACGGAGAAAGATGTTTAGACAGAAAGTAGAATCGCTCAGAGATGTCCTGTTGCGTAATCTGCGTGAACAGGGACTGGAAACTCCGCTTCTCCAGAAGCGCTTGGTGGAGGCGTGGCCCCAGGTGGTTGGTCCGGTGATAGCCCGTTACACGCTCAATACCTATATCTACAATCAGACACTCTTTGTCCGCCTGTCTAATCCTGCCCTGCGCTCCGACCTGTCGATGATGCGCACCGAACTGGTGAAGAAACTGAACGATGTGGCAGGTCAGCAGATCATTGTGGATATCCGTTTTAACTGATTACTCCGTATGTCACGGTGATATGCCGTCTTCTTGACTTTCGCCTTTTGTGGAAGTTGTGGGGTCGCCTTGCCTTCGCGGAATACTTTCAGCGTCTGCTCGATGGCGGGGTCGTCTTCGTTGATATATTGCAACCACGCCTCTTCGCTCATCATGTTATAGACGATTCGGCTGATGAGGTAGCGCTCCAGCAGTTTGTGCGAACGCTGTATCATCAGGTTGCGGCGTTTCAGTCCGTTCTTCTCACCATACGCGGCAAACTTCTCAACGATGTTTTGCTTCTTCAGGTATGTTCCTAACTCCTTCATCGTCTTGTAGTCACTCAGTTTCTCGCGGTTATTGTCGGTGTAATCGTAGGCAAACTGGATAATCAGACCGCTCATCGAAGCCTGCTTATAGTAAGAGGTCACGTCAGTCGTGTCTTCTGCCACGAAGATGTCGGGGGTGATACCGCCGCCGCCGAATACCTCGCGCCCGATGCGGGTCTTGTAGGCAGGACCTTTGTGCTTGATACTGTCTTGCGAGAAGAACTCACCATGCTGATAACGCACCAGCAGGTCTTCCTCATAGTCCCTATTGTCGCCCGATACATAGGGCTTCTGGATACAGCGTCCTGAGGGTGAATAGTAGCGGGCAATGGTCAGACGGATCATCGAACCGTCGTTGAAAGCCATCGGTTTCTGTACCAGTCCCTTTCCGAAACTGCGTCGCCCGATAATCGTACCTCGGTCGTTGTCCTGAATAGCACCTGCCAGAATCTCGCTGGCTGATGCCGACCCTTCGTCAATCAGTACCACCAGTGGGATGCGCTGGTACGAACCGCGTCCGTCACTGCGATACTCCTGTCGTGGCGACTTGCGTCCCTGGGTATAGACTATCAGGTAGCCCTTAGGCAGAAATTCGTTGGCTATCTGTACTGCCGACTCCAGGTATCCGCCCGTATTGCCGCGCAGGTCGATGGTCAGGTTCTCGAAGTCCTGTTGCGACAGCTGTGCCAGAGCTATCAGCAGTTCCGGATACGTGTTCTCGCCGAAGTTCTTGATGCGGATATAGCCCGTCTTGTCGTCAAGCATATAGGCAGCCGTCACACTCTTGGTCGGGATGTCGCCACGGGTCACCACAAAGTTGCGGAGCGTCTTTTCGTGGTTGCGCAGCACACCCAGTTTCACTTTCGTGTCCTTCGGACCTTTCAGCCGGTGCATGGCTTCTTCGTTGGTCAGTGTCTTACCCGTAAACTCCTTGTCGTCCACCTTCACAATCATGTCACCTGCTATCAAACCTGCACGCTCGGCAGGTCCGTTCTTAATGACATTCTGCACATGCAGGGTGTCCTGTCGGATGGTGAACTCGATGCCCACGCCCGAGAACGAACCCTTCAGGTCGTCGTTGGCTATCTGCATATCCTTGGCAGAGATATAGACGGAGTGGGGGTCCAGCTCCGCTAATATCTGGGGCATGGCCTTCTCCACCAGGTCGTTCACGTTCACCGTATCCACATACTGGTCGTCCACCAGTCGCAGCAGGTTGTTCAGTTTGTTACTGCCCGAATTGATGATGCTCAGGCGGTTGCCTGAGAAATGGTTGGCATAGAATGTACCAATCAATATGCCTACCACCACACTGACAGCCATCAGTATGGGCATGTATCTGTTGTTCTTCTTCTGGTTCATACTTCGTCAGGATTCATGTAAATAGTTTCGATGCCGGCACGCTTCAGCAGGTCGATACCGTCGGTGAGTCTGTACTGCTCGCCATAGACCACCCGCTTGATGCCCGCCTGGATAATCAGTTTGGCACACTCGATGCAGGGCGATGCCGTGATATAGATGGTGGCACCGTCGGAATTGTTCGACGAGCGTGCCAACTTGGTGATGGCATTGGCTTCGGCGTGCAGCACGTAGGGCTTCGTCACGTTGTTGTCGTCTTCGCAGACATTCTCGAAACCGCTTGGCGTACCGTTATAGCCGTCGCTGATGATCATACCTTCCTTCACCACCAGTGCACCCACCTGTCGGCGCTGGCAGTAGGAGTTCTGCGCCCATATCTTTGCCATCTGCAAGTAGCGCAGGTCAAACCTTTTTTGTTTGTCAGTATCCATACTTCTTACATCTTACATCTTACCTCGTTTGATGCCATTGCGTTTGAGCAAAGCATCAATAGTAGGTTCTCCGCCTCGGAAGCGCTTATAGAGCGTCATCGGGTGCTCCGTGCCTCCCTTGCTGAGTATATTGTCTCTGAAACTCTGTGCCGTCTTCCGGTCGAAGATGCCGTGGCGCTTGAAGACGCTGAAGGCATCGGCATCCAGCACTTCTGCCCATTTGTAGCTGTAGTAGCCTGCGGCATAGCCTCCTGCCATGATGTGCGAGAACTGCACCGTCATGCACGTGTCCTTCAGTTGTTCGCCCAGGATGGCTTTCTTCCACGCACGTTTCTCGAAAGTCGGGATGTCGGCGGTGAACTCCTCACGCTGTGTGTAGTATGCCATGTCCAGCAGACCGAAACTCACCTGTCGCAGACAGGCGGTTGCTGCCATGAAGTTGCGGCTCTTCACGATGCGGCGTATCAGTTCGTCGGGCAGTGGCTCGCCTGTCTCATAATGGAAGGCGAAGGTTCTGAGGAAGTCCTTCTCCACGGCGAAGTTCTCCATAAACTGCGAAGGCAGTTCCACGAAGTCCCACCATACGTTGGTGCCCGACAGCGATTCAAAGCGGGTGTTGGCAAACATGCCGTGCAGCGAGTGTCCGAACTCGTGCAGGAAGGTTTCCACCTCACCCAGTGTCAGCAGTGCCGGCTTCTCGTCGGTCGGTTTCGTCAGGTTCATCACCACACTGACGTGCGGACGTACGTTTTCACCCTTCTTGGTAATCCACTGACCCTGATACTCCGTCATCCAGGCACCGCCCTGTTTTCCCTTGCGGGGATGGAAATCGGCATAGAACACAGCCAGATAGCTTCCGTCCTTGTCGAACACCTCGTAGGCTTTTACGTCGGGATGATACACAGGGATATCCTTGTTCTCCTTGAACGTGATGCCATACAGGCGGTTGGCCAATCCGAACACACCGTCTATCACTTTCGACAGCTCAAAATAGGGGCGCAGCATCTCGGCATCCAGGTTGTATTTCTTCATTTGCAACTTGTGCGTATAGAATCCTGCATCCCAAGGCTGCATTTTGAGTTGAGAGTTGTCTTTTTTGAACATTTTCTTCAACTCCTTCTGCTCCTTGACGGCTGTGGGCTTATAGGCATCCACCAGGTCATCCAGCAGTCGGTAAACATGGCGGACATTCGTTGCCATACGACGCTTCAGCACGTAGTCGGCGTAGGTCTTATAGCCTAACAGCTGGGCTATCTCGCGTCGCAGATTAATCAGTCGTTTGCAGATGGCTATGTTGTTCTCACTGTTGTCGTGCGTACAAACCGTATTGCGTGCCATATACATCTGCTTGCGCAGTTCGCGCTGGGTGGAGTAGGTCATGAAGGGCGAATAACTGGGCATATCCAGCGTGAAGACCCAGCCCTCCTTGTCCTGTTCCTTCGCCGTCTGTCGGGCAGCCTCGCGTGCCGTGTCGGGCAGTCCGTCCAGCTGTGCCTCGTCCGTGATATGTAGGGTGAAAGCCTTATTCTCTTTCAGCAGATTCTGTGAGAATTGCAGCGACAGCATCGAAGCCTCCTCAGTCAGTTGGCGCAGACGGGCTTTCCCTTCCTCGTCGAGCAGTGCACCGCTTCTCACGAATCCCTCGTAGCAGTTGTTGAGCAGCATCTGTTCCTCTGGTGTCAGCCGGCGGTGATGCAGGTGCACTTTGCGAATGCGCTCAAACAGCTGTGGGTTCAGTCGCATGTCGTTGGCGTGTTTGGTCAGTATCGGCTGCATCTTCTGTGCCAGCGCGTCCATGTCGTCGTTGGTCTCAGCCGACAGCAGGTTGAAGAATACCGTTGAAACCCTGTCCAACAGGTCGTAGTAGCCATCGCCCTCATCGAAGGGGTTCAGAATGGTATTGTCGAAAGTCGGTTTCTCAGGATTATTGATGGTCTTTTCCAGGTACTCATTGTCGCGGCGGATACCCTCCATGAACGCCTCCTCGTAGTCTTCCAGTCGGATGCGGTCAAAGGGCACCGTGTCGTGCAGTGTACCGTAAGGTTCTAAAAAGGGGTTCTTATGTTCGCTCATTGTCTTTTTCACAACGTAATACTTTCTATTCTCAGTTTCAGCATACCGGCAGGCACGCGCACTTCCACCTCGTCGCCCACTTTCTTGTTGAGCAACGCCTGTCCGATAGGCGATTTGATGGAGATTTTGCCTTCGCGCAGATTAGCCTCGTGCGGATTCACCAGCATATAGGTCATGCGGTTCTGGTTGCCCAGATTGGTGATTTCCACTTTCGACAGCAGTCCCACCGCATCCGTGCCCAGTCGCTTGGTGTCAATGACTCTTGCAAACTCCAGTACACGCTGCTTAAAGCGTATCTGGCCCAGCAGTCGTCCCTGTTCGCGCTTGGCAGCATGGTATTCGAAGTTCTCGCTCAGGTCACCCTTGTCGCGAGCCTCCGCTATCGCTTCCCTGACCCTTGGCAGTTCCACGTTCTCCAATTGTTTCAATTCGGCCACCAGTTTATCGTAGCCCTCTTGTGACATGTATTCCATAACGACCTGCAAAGGTACGAATAAGTGAGTAAAATGCAAAGAAAAAGCGAGTTTTTCTTTGCATTTTCTCGACTTTTGGGGAGTACACTCGAAACAGCGGTCGGAAACTCGTAATGAAACTGCTGGTTTCTCGTAATGTAACTTTGGGGGAAGAAAATAATCATTGCCGATGATTACATCAGCAGGCGTTCGAGCATGGGGATTTCGATGCGACCACGGTGGAGGGTGAGCAGACCGTCGGACTGCATGGCATTGAGAGCATCGGAAATGTCGAGACGGCTGTCGTTCAAAAGGTCGGCTAATTGGCGCATGAGAATGTAGAAGGTCTTGGCACCTGCCGGATATTGACAATGGGCAAAGAAGAAGTGGGTGAGGCGTTCGCGCAAACTCTTAGGACAGGGGCGCCAAGGATGATGCAGAAGGCGGTGGGTCTCCGTAGCCATCATATTGAGCATGTTCAGACGGAACACCAACTGGGTTTCCAGCAGCAGCAACACTTCCTGCTTGTCGATGGTGATGAGATTGGCATCCGACAGGGTGGTGTAGGTGTGGGTGTAGCGCTGCTGAATACCGAAGAGTCGCTCGGGTTCAGGAAGATAGGGTGCCTGAAGCACTTCTACCACCCGATAGGCACGATTGTCTGCCGTGTGTTCGGCTTGTATGCTGCCATTAATCAGAAACGTCAGCCGTGTGCATGGGTCACCGGCAGTGGCTATGCACTTGCCCTTAGTCAGTTTATGGAATCCGATTTTGGTATGTGTCACCACCTCCATGAGGTCGGCATGGCTCATGCCCTGAAAGAGCGTGAACTGCAGCAGCTTGTCGTATAAATGAAGTGGTGCGGACATCTAAACTATGAACTACTTTAAGGTTCTATTTTGTCTTTGAGGGAGGGCGAGAACCAGACGGCATACTCATTGTTTCTGTCGGTATAGATGAGGTATGCCATCAGTTCAGGGTGACGCTCCAGAATACGCTGGGCACCCTCCAGTCCCATGACCATAAACGAGGTGGCGTAGGCATCGGCAGTAGCGCAATCACCAGCCAGAACGGTAGCCGACAGGATGTTATGCTGAACGGGGTAGCCCGTATGGGGGTCGATGGTGTGGGCATAACGTTTGCCGCCTTTGTAATAGAAGTTGCGATAATTGCCACTGGTAGCCATGGCCTTGTCGGTGACATTGAGAATGGTCTGATACTCGTTATGGGCAGAGAGTGAGTCGTCTGTGGGTTTGATGACCCCCACACGCCAAGGCAGTCGCCTGGGACTGATGCCGTGGGTGATGATTTCGCCTCCTATCTCCACCATATAGTTGGTGATGCCCTGTTGCTTCAATACCTGGGCTACTACATCGACACCGTAGCCCTTGGCGATAGCTGAACAGTCGAGCATCGTGCGGCGGTCGGACTTCTGTATGGTATGGCCTTTCAGACTGACTTTCTGCCATCCCACAAACTGGCGGATGGAATCGACTTGCTGGCGGGTAGGCATGGCCCCACTCTTGAACCCGAAGCCCCAGGCATTGACTAAAGGAGCAACGGTAATATCAAAGGCACCGTCGGTCTCCTTTGAAATCTGAACGGCTTTCTCATAAACATCGAGAAACATCTGATTGACGGGGCCTCCATAGCTTTGATTAATACGCGAAATAACGGATTTCTCATTAAACATGGAAAGGGCTGAATCAACCTGCAAAAGGGCAGCCTTGATGTCAGCATGATAATCCTTGTCAGACTGATAAGTAACGGTATAGAACGTACCGAAAATAGTGCCTTGATTGGTTTTGTAAGGCATGTTCCGCTGCTGGCGGATAATCAGTATGGTTCCTACAATCAACAGGACGAGGAAGGGCAACTGCCAGATGAGCCGTTTCTTGCGTGTAGCATCCATCATCAGATATCAATAATAGCGTTGAAATTAAGACCGACGCTGTTTTGGTCGTTCACGCCGAAGCCCGGCACATACCACGTCTGTCCGATGTCGCCCTCCTTATGGCTGAGGCGCCGTTTATAGCGCACGCTCCATCCTAAGTGCAGCGGTCCGAATATCTTGGCATCGATGCCCACTACCAGTTCCAGCCAATGCATATTGCACTTCATGCCCTCGACACCGAAATCTGTTTTGGTCTTCCACGTAGGGTCGAGCAGTGCTTTGCGGATGATGTCGGCTTTGTATGACGTAAAGGCATAGCGGATGCCACCGTAGATGCGGTTGGACTGGTGCTTGTTCTTCAGCAGATTGAGGTCGATACCCAAACGGAAGTAGGGGGCAGTAGTCTTATAGGTAATACCCGTCACCACGTCATTCTCGTGATTCGCTTTACCAATACCGATTTCCACCACGGGGAACCACTGGTCGTGCAAATTGACACGCAGGGCTCCTTCTATCTCACCGCGGTCGCTCAACATCAAACGGGCGGGACCTACCAAGTCGAACGAAATCTGGAAGCCTCGGAAGATGGGTATGGAGTCCTTCTCCATGCGAAACAGTTTCTGCGCATGGGCGGTGGACGCTACCAGAAGCAAAGCAAGACTAATAGCGAGCCTTGAACACAATGTAGAAATGTTCGGTCTTTGGATCATAATTGACATTTGAGTTATTGATGTCCACGGATTCGATGATATTGTCGGTGTGGCGTATGTCGGTTATCTTATGGAAATAAGTGGCATGACAATCTACCGACTCGAAATGGGCGTAGTCTTCTTTCTGAACCCAGATGGTGTCTTCGTATTCGTTGCCCAGTGTGTCGCACAGCGTGAGGAAGAACACGTCCTCGGGCTGGGTATGACTGATGGGCAGTTCGAACGAGCTGACGCCCGTAATGCCGTTCAGCAGGAGCGTGTCGGAGCCGTTGGGGCGTTCGATAGTGACAAACAATGTGTCAACCTTCAGCGTATCGGCATTGCCATTCGCCTTATGCAGGACGTATAGCGTACTGACCTTGTTTTGCACAGGGCAGTCGATGCTGGTGCAGGCGGCTGCCACCATCATCAGTGTCAGGATATAGACAACTATTTTCCGCATCTGATTTCCTCCTCAATCTGATAGTCGTTGCGCCCGGCACTGTTGCGACTGATGAGGTCGCCCAAGAAACCTGCCAGGAACAGTTGGGTACCAATCATCATCATGGTCAGGGCAATATAGAAATAAGGCGAATCGGTAACCAGTCGCATGGGAATGTGATGATAGAGTGCCCATGCCTTCTCAGCGCCCAGGAATACTGCTGCGCAGAAACCTACGATGAATACCAGGGTGCCGAGGAAACCGAAGACGTGCATCGGTTTCTTGCCGAAGGTACCGAGGAACCACAGTGTCAGCAGGTCGAGGTAGCCATTCACGAAACGGTTCCAACCCATGAACTTCGATTTGCCGTATTGGCGCTTCTGGTGGTGAACCACCTTTTCGCCGATTTTGCTGAATCCGGCATTCTTAGCCAAATAGGGGATGAAACGGTGCATCTCGCCAAACACCTCGATATTCTTCACCACCTCACGGCGATAGGCCTTCAGACCGCAGTTGAAGTCGTGCAGATTCTTGATACCGCTGACTTTGCGGGCTGTGGCATTGAAAAGCTTGGTGGGAATGGTCTTCGACAGTGGGTCGTGGCGCTTCTGCTTATAGCCGCTCACCAAGTCGTAACCGTCTTCCTTAATCATCCGGTAGAGTTCAGGAATCTCATCGGGCGAGTCTTGCAGGTCGGCATCCATCGTAATTACCACATCGCCCTGTGCCTCCTTGAATCCGCAATAGAGGGCAGGGCTCTTGCCGTAGTTGCGACGGAACTTGATGCCCTTCACGTGTTCTGAGCGCTCAGCGAGTTTGCTGATGACCTCCCACGACTTGTCGGTAGAACCGTCGTTCACAAAAATCACTTCGAAACTGAAGTTATTGGCTGCCATCACGCGCTCTATCCATTCGTAGAGCTCGGGCAGTGACTCGTCTTCGTTATATAAAGGTATTACAACTGATATATCCATTGTATAGTTGAGAATTGAATGTTTAGCGTTGAGAGTTGAGGGAATCAGACTTGGCAATGGTGCGCTGCGTGATGGCAGCGATGGGGATTCCCAACATGATGCCAGAGATGATGTTAATGGTCAGTATGTTCAGGGCAAAGTCGATGGGACGCATCTCGGAAATAAACCTGATGTTCTCGTCCATCTGTGCCCCAAGGCCATAAGTCTGGATAGCCTGTTTGCCTTCAGGCGACTGCAATATCTCCATCATCTTACTGAGCAGGAACCCCTTGTCCAGAAAGGCAAAATAGAGATAGACGGCAATAGCCAGCAACACCCCTGCATAGAAGAATAACAGGATGGTGTAGGCGTAACTGCGCGAAAAGGATATGATTCCTTCGCGTCCGTAATCACGGAAATGACGCAGTCGGCTGGCTGCATAGAAAGGAGAGGAGAGTATGACAATCATAGCCATCACTCCCAGTATAGGATTGGTGAGCCCAGAGATGTAAAGGGCGAAACCTCCTATAAGCAACAAAGCGAGCAAAACGCCGTCTTGTCGCGCAAATGCTTTTAGTTGTACGTATTCTTGTGGTGTCATAATTGGGTGCAAAGTTACGAATAAGTGAGTAAAATGCAAAGAAAAATAGCGTTTTTCTTTGTGTTTTACATTTTTCTTATTACCTTTGCACCCGCAAAATGGGCAAGTCCTGTACGGCCAGCTCCCTCGGAATCCTCCAGGACGGGAACGTAGCAAAGGTACTTGGTTGTAGCGGCGCGATACAGT
>Ga0256405_10002125_pt1 | contig 48032 bp, 31 predicted proteins | sample RumenRJG_02DNA_FD_189096 | JGI IMG/M metagenome (GOLD analysis project Ga0256405, IMG submission 189096) | Bovine rumen microbial communities from Lethbridge, Alberta, Canada - RJG_02 | ecosystem: Host-associated > Mammals > Digestive system > Stomach > Rumen | place: Canada: Alberta...
TGTAAAAAACTGATGTCTTACTTGCTCTCCTTGCTGTCTTTGAACAGAAGTGCGAACAAAACGCTTACGGCAAGTGCGTATGCAGCAAAGATGAACCATACGGTAGACCATTCGCCAACCTGATAGTTGCCCTCGTTTGTTGTGTAACTATTAACAACCAACTGCGCGGCAATCATTCCAAGACCTGCACCCAGACCGTTTGTCATGAGCATGAACAAACCCTGAGCACTTGAACGGATGTCGTGAGCCGTCTCGCGGTCGACGAACAGCGAACCGCTGATGTTGAAGAAGTCGAACGCCACGCCGTAGACAATCATAGAGATGATGAGTAATCCAACGCCCGACATAGAAGGATTTCCGACGGCAAAGAAGCCGAAGCGGCAAACCCATGCAAGCATGGCAATGAGCATGATAGTCTTGATGCCGTAACGCTTCATGAAGAACGGAATGAGCAGGATGCAGAACGTCTCGCTCATCTGCGAAAGCGAGATAAGCAGGTTGGCATGTTCTACAAAGTAGCATCCGGCATAGTTGGCGTCGGCTGCAAAACTCTGAATGAACGGCGATGCGTATCCGTTGGTAATCTGCAGGCAAACGCCCAGCAGCATAGAGAAGATGAAGAACATAGCCATGCGTGGCTGCTTGAACAGGAAGAAAGCATCCAGTCCGAGAGCCTCCTTCAGACTCTTGTTCTCGCCGGCAGGCTTTGTAGGGCACTTAGGCATGGTAAGCGAGTAGACCGCCATCAGCAATCCCCAAGCCGCGCTTATGAAAAACTGCCAGTATGATGTTGAAAGGTGAGTGAAATCGACAATCCACATGGAAACGATGAAGCCGATGGTTCCAAAGATTCGGATGCTCGGAAACTCGGCAACCGTGTCGAGCCCCGACTTTTCGAGCGCGTTGTACGAAACAGAGTTGCTCAGGGCGAGGGTAGGCATGTAGAATGCAATTCCAACCGTATAGACAGGGAAGAGTTGCCCGAAGGTTACGTTCTCTCCGTAGGTCATGCCCAGATAGCCAACCGTGAGCATGCACAACGTAGACACAAGGTGGCAGAAACTAAGCATCTTCTGTGCCTGAACCCATCTGTCGGCAGCAATACCGATGATTGCAGGCATAAATATTGATACAAAACCCTGTGCCGAGTAAAACCAGCCTATGTTTGCGCCGATTCCGACACTTGCCAGATAACCTCCCATTGATGTGAGGTACGCTCCCCAGATTGCAAACTGGAGAAAACTCAGGATAATAAGTCTTATTTTCATGTTATAATTACGTTTCGATTCGGTGTAATAAGACGCAAAGTTATAAAAATATGTTTGTAGACGAAATATAAATACATTTTTTATTCTAAATAAATGTGTCAAAACGATTATTTTTATAATTTTGCCGATATAATATAATCGTAAGAATGAAGAAAGTATTTCTAATCTGTACACTTGTTGTGTTGCAGTTGGTGTTGCCAATTAGTGCATTGGCGCAGAACTCGGGAAAAAAGTATGCCGTGTATTGCGTGGCATTCTATAATCAGGAGAACTTGTTCGATACAATCCACGACGCTCATAAAAATGACTATGAGTTCTTGCCAAATGGTGGCTATCATTGGACAGGACTGAAGTACAAGAACAAACTGAAGAACATGGCTACGGTACTTGCCGACTTCAAGGACAAAATGGCTCCGGCAGGTCCTGCCTTCATCGGATTGTCTGAGGTTGAGAACCGCCGTGTGCTCGAGGATCTGCGCAATCAGGAGCAACTGAAGCCTTTCGGCTATGAAATAATACACGAAGAAGGAGAGGACAAGCGCGGCGTTGACTGTGCAGCCTTCTACAACCCACAACTGTTCAAGTACAAGAGCCACAAACTTGTTCCTTTTATATACGAGGATGGCGACACCGTTCACCGTACCCGCGGATTCTTGGTGTGCCGTGGCGAGATTGCCGGCGAGGACGTTGCCGTAATCGTGAACCACTGGCCTTCGAGAGGCGCGAAGAGCGACCGCCGCGAGATAGCAGGCCGTCAGGTAAAGCGTATAAAAGACTCGCTCCTTGCCGAGAATCCTGATGTGAAAGTGATTATTATGGGTGACCTCAACGACGACCCTATGAACGTAAGCATAAAAGAGGCTATGGGTGCAAAGCGCAAGCCTGAGCAATGCAAGGTTGCCGCCGACCTCTACAATCCTTGGTGGGACATTCTGGCGGGCGGAAACGGAACGCTCAAGTTCCGCGACCAATGGAACTTGTTCGACCAGATTATCTTTACCGGAAACCTTCTGGGCACAGACCGTTCAACCCTCAAGTTCTACAAGGCCGAAATCTTCAGTCGCGACTATCTCTTTGAGCACGAGGGCAAGTTCAAGGGATATCCAAAGCGTACTCACGGAAGCGGCATCTGGCTGAATGGATACAGCGACCATCTGCCAACCCGCATCTTCCTGATAAAGGAGGTTAAGTAACACACACAATATCGTATTATCAGAATCTGGTACGCTAATCTAATAGTCGGAGTTTTTCAAGTAAGACACACGTTGTTAGATTGGCGTATCTGTTTTGGGTAGGCGAATATTACAAAGAATTTGTAAATTAATAACTAATACAGTAATAAAAATGAACAAAAAGATGGTATTGGTGGCAATGCTGTTTGGTTCGGCAACACTCGTCCTTGCGCAGCAGACGAAAGATACCGACTCACTTGGCATCTACCGCATCGACAATGCTTCGTTCATCTTCTCCGAGGACCAACTCAGCGATGATGACGACGCGGCAAAGTCCATCTCGCTTGTTACAGGAACCAAAGACTTGTACTTGCAGAATGTTGGCTATCTGTTCAGCCCTATGCGATTTAAGTATAGAGCCTACGACAGCCAGTATTCCGACAACTACTTCAATGGCGTGAAACTGAACAACGTAGAGAGCGGACGATTCAGTTTCTCGGGAATTACAGGCGGCCTGAACGATGCCACACGCAACAGCGAGGGCTCGGCGTTCCTCGACGTGAACAACTACGGCTTCCTGAGTTTCGGAGGCGGTACTAACGTAAACCTTCGTGCCGGACAGTATGCGGCTGGACACAAGTTCGGCCTTGCCGCTACAAACAGAAACTACATTCTGCGCGGCAACTACACATACGCTTCGGGCGTGAAGAGCGACGGATGGGCTTACATGTTCTCGGCTGCATACCGATGGGCAAACGAGGGTGCGATAGAAGGTACGTTCTACAACTCGTTCAGTTATATGTTCGGTGTTGAGAAGTACATCAACGACAAGCACCACGTCTCGTTCAACACATGGGGCGCGCCAACCGAGCGCGGACAGCAGGGAGCATCAACCGAAGAGGCTTACTGGCTTGCCAACAGCCATTATTACAACCCTTATTGGGGATACTATAACGGCAAGAAGCGCAACTCGCGCGTAGTAACCGAGTATTCGCCATCGGCTCTGCTCACTTGGGACTATTATATAAGCAACAAGACAAAGCTCGTAACAACCGCAGCATTCAGTTATGTGCAGTATGCAAGTACGGCGGTTAGTTACAACAACGCATACAATCCTCGTCCCGACTACTACAAGAACATGCCAAGCAGCGTGTTCAATGTGTACGACCGCGAGAACTTCAACAACGGTACATTCCTCGGCGACAATCCGGGAATCCTTGAGCAGTATAATCTGCTATACGACCGCTGGACTGGCGCAAAGGCCGACCGTCAGATGAACTGGGACATGATGTATGCCCAGAATCAGGCTAACAACGGAGTAGGCAAGAGCGCACTCTACTATCTCGAAAAACGTCATAACGACCAGTTGGCCTTCAACCTTTCATCTGTAATCGACGGAACTCTGAAGAACAACTTCGGACGCTACGCCTTGGGCGCACATCTTTCGCACACCCACGGTATGCATTATAAGACGCTTGCCGACCTTCTGGGTGCCGACCGACTTATTGATGTTGACAGTTACTCATTGTCTAAGTATGCGAGCGACTCGAAAGAGATTCAGAACGATGCCGACCGCCCTAACCGCGTGGTTAGAGAGGGCAGCCGATTTGGCTACGACTACGACATCAACGTAACAAAGGCTCGCGGCTGGGGACAGTATTCGTTCGTTGTTGGCGACTTCAGCGCGCTGTTTGGCGGAAACATCGAGGGCACATGGATTGAACGCTTCGGAAAAATGCGCAACGGCCGTGCTCTCGAATACTCAAAGGGAAGCAGCGGCACAGCCGATTTCCTTAGCGGCGGCGGAAAGGCACGCTTTGCTTATAAGATTCCGACAGGAACAGTCTATGCCGGAGGAAGCGTCGAGAGCCGTGCTCCGCTTGCATACAATGCCTTTGTTGCTCCGCGCGTTCAGAACAACTTCGTGAACAACCTGCGTACCGAACTCGACTACAGCGCAGAAGCCGGATATATGTTCAGCATCGGAGCATTCAGCGGTAAGGTTAGCGGCTACTATACTGAGATGAGAAATCTTACTCAGCAGATTTCGTTCTACAACGATGATGCCGGCTATCTTACATACCTCAGCATGACTGGCCTGAAGAAGCAGTTCTACGGCGTTGAGGCTGCCATCGACGTTAAACTGATGAGCAATCTTACCCTGAAGCTGTTGGGAACAGTAAGCGAGGCTAAGTATGCCAACAACCCAGAGGCAAGTCTGGCATACGAAGGCTCAGACGGCGAGACATACGCTAACCTGAACACTTGGAAGAATCCTGTAACTGGCGAGAGCCAGCAGATGCGCGTGTTCATGGACGGACTTCATGTCGGAAGCACTCCGCTCACAGCTCTCAGCGTAGGACTCGACTACAATATCAAGGGCTGGTATCTGAGTGCTAACCTTAACTACTACGACCGCGTTTATATCGATGCTTCTGTCTACAACCGCATCGGTAGCGTAATGGATAACATCGGCTATCAGACTGTAAAGATGAGCGATTTGAACGCATCTACATCTGTAAACACAAATACAGGTCAGCTTACCGATGCCTTCGACGTGGCAAAGAAGGAGGGACAGAACGTATATGATGCCGAGACAGGCGAGCTTCTGGCAAGCTATACCGATGCCCAGACTAAGTGCAAGGGCGGATTCATGCTCGATGCCTCTGTAGGCCATCAGTTCCGTTTGCCTCACGGAAAGCGTCTTAGCGTAAACTTGCAGGTAAACAATCTGCTGAACAACACTAACCTGAAGACCGGCGGATACGAGCAGAACCGTGCAAACAAGAGCACATTCGTGTTCTCGAAGAACCCATACTGCTGGTATGCAAATTCGTTGAACGCATTTCTTAACCTTGGTCTTCGTTTTTAATCTTTTTTGAGTATGAAGAAATATTTTATAATATTGCTTGCAGGTTTGCTCAGCACGGCTTGTATGAACGATTTCGAAGATGAGCCTGTTTCTGTCGACAAGTTTACGGCAGAAAACGTGGGCACTCCGAACACCACCATCAGCAAGGTGCGCAGCAAGTACAGCAGCATAATATCCAACTCGGGGCATACCCCGATTAACGAGGACTTGGTTATCGAGGGCATCGTTACAAGTAGCGACATCACCGGAAACCTCTATCAGGTTATGGTTATTCAGGAGATGAACGAGGACGGAACAGTTAATGTTGACGTTCCGGGTATCAACATCGGAATAAAGGGTGTCAGCAACCTCTACACCATCTTCCCGGTGGGACAGGTTGTCCGCATCAGCCTGAAAGGTCTTTACATCGGCGGATATGGCCAATGCCCAAAGATTGGCGAGCCATACATCACCGCCAGCGCAACACCTACCCAGCGCATCGGACCAATGTGCCTGCCTTCTATGACAAAGCACATTCAGAAGGTGGGCAAGGCTGATGCCAAAAACGTAAAGGCTCGCGAACTTACAGCCGATGACGTGAAGAATGGCGACCTTTCAAAACTCTCGCCAATGCTCGTTAGTCTGAAAACCGTTAAGATTAAGGAGGCTGACGGATTCACGATGTATGCGCACAAGGAAAGCGCAACAACATATTCGGTCGAGAACAATATCATGTTCAGCGACAAGAGTACAAAGATTCTGCTCTATACAAGTTCGAGCGCGACATTTGCCAACAATCTGCTGCCCGAAGGATGGCTCAATATGCAGGGAATCCTTTCGCGCTACAACAGCAGTTGGCAGTTCCAGCTTATTTCTGAAGACGATATAGAGAAAATAAAATAACATTAAACTGAAGATTTATGAAACTTTATTCAAAAATACTGACAATGGTTGGTTTGGCTGCTGCTGTTGCTTCGTGCAGCGATGTTCCAGCGCCATACGAGTTGAACTTCGATCCAACCGCTGCTTATACGATGCCTTACAAAAACGCTTCGTTGCAGAATAACTTCAATACCATTACGGTAAATGGTATTGCGTGGTCGCTGGGCTCAACATACGCAAAGGCTTCGGGCTACAATGCCGACGACAAGTCGTACACAGCAACCGAGGCTTGGCTTGTTTCTCCTGCCATTAACACAACTACAACCGAGAATGCCGCTTATCTTAGCGTAGACTATGTTGTACGCTACGGTTCAAAAGAAGAGGCTGACTTGAAGGCTAATCACAGAATTCTTGCAAGTACCGACTATGCTGGCGATGTAACCAAGGCTACTTGGACAGACCTCGGCTTTGCTCCGGAGCAGGCAAACGACTGGACTTTCAAGACAAAGGAAATCGCTCTTCCTGAAGGTTTGGTAAACAAGAAGAGAGTTGTCTTTGCATTCGTTTACAAGAGTGGCGAAAAGCAGGCTGAATGTTCAACTTGGGAACTCGAGAACTTCCTTGTAAAGGCAGGTGTTCCTGTTGCCGACGAGCCAACTCCAACGCCAGACCCAACTCCAACAGTTGAGCCAACCGGCGAGGGTACACTTGCAAGCCCTTACAATGTGGCTAAGGCTCTTGCAATAATCAAGGCTGGCACTTATACTACAGACGAGGTTTATGTTTCTGGTATCATCTCTCAGATTGATGATATTGATACAGGCAACTACGGAAACTCAACTTACTACATCTCTGATGATGGCAAGACTTCAACTCAGCTCGAGGTGTTCCGCGGTTACAGCGTAAACGGCGAGAAGTTCAAGGCTGCCGATGAGATTAAGGTTGGCGACAAGGTAGTTGTTCTTGGTAAACTTACTCTTTTCAAAGAGACTACTCCAGAGTTTGTGCAGGGCAGCAAGATTGTTTCTCTTAACGGCGGAACAGTTGAGCCTACTCCAGACCCAACTCCAGAGCCAACACCAGACCCTGTAGGCGAGAATCTGCTTTCAAACGGCGGTTTCGAGACATGGGCTGACGGACTTCCAACAGGCTGGAAGAGCGCATCAACAGCAAGCAGCGCAACTCTGTCTCAGAGCACAACAGCCAAGTCTGGCAATTACTCAGTCTTGGTCGAGGGCGCAACTGGAAACAAGCGTCTTGCATCTGCCGAGATGACTCTTGCAGCTGGAACATATAAGTTCACAGTATTCTACAAGTCGGCAGAGGCTGGCGTTAACGCTTCTATCGAGCTTGGCTATGCAACTGTAGATGCAGAGAATAAGGTAAATTACGTTTACCCAAACATCTATGTGGATTCTTCTGACGAGTGGAAGGAGGTAAGCAATACATTCACTCTCGAAACTGAGACAAAGCTCTGCCTTGTTGTAATGAACTCAAAGAAGCCAGGTAAGAGCGTTCTTATCGACGATGCAAGCCTCTACGCTGTTAAGGCAGCATCTGCAAAGAAAAGATAATCTCAAAAACAGAAAAGATAAGTTATGAAAGCTAAATATCTGCTCCTCCCGCTCGCATTCCTTGCCGTGGCGATGGTGTCGTGTGGAGATGATGACGATGTGAGGAAGACGAGCATCGAGAAGTCAGATGTTAATGTAAATGCCAACAAGAGTGCCGACCCCTCTGCCCGCAGATGGGAGATTCCGGCACTCAACAATGGCAACGACTACATAACTCATTACACGGGCGACGGCGAGCTGAACTACGCTCTTGAGTGGAACAAGTCTGCCAACCATTCGCAGTGGGTGGCATATCGATACGACAGCTATCTCAACAAGCAGAAGGTTGGTCGTTCAGACGAGTGGGGCGCAGACCCTTATTACAACAGCCAGCCGCAATATCAGATTGATATTCAGACTTTCAAGGGATACAACCGCGGCCATCTTGTTGGCTCGGCAGAGCGACTCTACTCGCGCGAGGCAAACGTCCAGACGTTCTACATGACCAATATGTCGCCTATGAACGGCAACTTCAACAGCGAATATTGGGGCGAGATTGAAGACCGCGTTCGCGACTGGGGACGCAGTTGTAGTGCCGGCGACACGCTCTATGTGGTTAAGGGTGGCACTATCGACGACCGCATCAATGGTTCGGTATCGCTTCGCACCACAAACGGAAACCGCATCGACATGGTTGTGCCAAAGTATTACTACATAGCGGTTTTGTCGTTATCGGCAGACGGCACGGCAAAGGCTATCGGCTTCTGGATGGAGCACAAGGACTATGCCAACACAAGCAGTTCGTTTCTGAAGGAGTTGCGTCGCGGTTCGGCATGTTCTGTCGACGAACTCGAGGAGCGTACTGGCATCGATTTCTTCTGCAACGTTCCCGACTGGATTGAGAATTTTGTGGAAAAGGCATATACATTGAGCGATTGGAACGGAATGTAATACGTACAAAAAGGCGTTGGATTCGAAAAAAAATCCAACGCTTTTTTGTTTGATATGTATATAAGTAATATCTTTGTAGCGAATAAAGATACTATAAAAGTAACGTAAACAAATTAAGGTAAAAATGAAAAGATTTCTGTCGTTTTTTGGCGTAATGCTTTTTTGCGTTGTAAGTGCGGTGGCACAGGTTACAACTTCGGGCATTACCGGAAAAGTTACAACTGAAGGAGAGGCTGTTATTGGCGCAACCATTCAGGCTGTACACGTTCCTTCTGGAACACATTACGGTACGACAACCAACCTGAACGGTCGTTTCGACATTCAGGGTATGCGTGCCGGTGGTCCATACAAGGTGGAGATTTCGTATGTTGGTTACGAAACCAAGGTGTACAACGAACTCTACTTGCAGTTGGGAGAGGCTTTGACTCTGAAGGTCAACCTGAAGGAAGACTCTAAGGAACTTAACGAGATTGTTGTTGTTGGTCGTTCTGGACTCGATGCTAACAAGACTGGTGCTGCAATGAGCATCAATGCAAAGCAGATTCAGAATATGCCTTCTATCAGCCACAGTATTGCCGACATCACACGTCTGAACCCTCAGATTAACGTGAGCCAGAGCGGTGCCATGACTTTTGCTGGTGCAAGCAACCGCTACAACAGTTTTCAGGTTGACGGTGCAATGAATAACGATGTGTTCGGTCTTACATCAAACGGTCAGAACGGTGGTCAGGCAGGTTCTCAGCCAATCTCACTTGAGACGATCGATCAGATTCAGGTTAATGTTGCTCCGTTCGATGTTCGTCAGTCTGGTTTCACCGGAGGTTCTATCAACGCTATCACTAAGTCGGGTACAAACGAGTTCCACGGCTCTCTCTACGGCGACTGGAATAATCAGAACCTCATCGGCAGCAAGTACAAGATGATGAACGGCAAGAACAGCGAGAAGTACGAGGAACAGCAAGAGTATCATTTCGGTGCTACTATCGGCGGTCCGATAATCAAGGACAAGTTGTTCTTCTTCGCTAACTTCGAGAAGGCTAACAAGACTTATCCAAACAAGTACGGATACCGTTCAAGCGCATCTAAACTTTCTCCATCAGGTGCTAATGGCGTTGATGGTTGGGAAGTGGTTGACCAGATAATTAACTTTATTACAGAGTCATCAAGCAAACAGGGATATACTTATATTCCATCGCTTGCAAATCCTGATATCTATCAGAAGTCAACAAAGGCAGGCTTGAAGCTCGACTGGAACATCAACGATAAGCACAAGGCTATGGTTAGCTGGCGCTTGAACGATGCAAAGCAGCTTAACGGCGGTAGCAACGCTTCTACATTCAAGGCTGCCGATCAGCAGTACGACTTCGTTTCAAACACAAATACGTTTACTGCCGAGTTACAGAGCCGCTTCAGCCAGAGCGTGGCAAACGAGTTGCGTGTGTCATACGTTCGCGTTCGCGACCATCGCGACCCAATCGCAGCTGCTCCGATGATTCAGATTTCGGGTGTTGGTAATGGAACCTTCGCTGCAGGTACTGAGTATTCATCAGCAGCTAACGCGCTCGATCAGGATACTTACACATTTACCGATAACTTTACACTTTACAAGGGAAATCACACATTCACCTTCGGTACTCACAACGAGTTCTACAATTTCAAGAACCTGTTTATTCAGAATTACTACGGATGCTACTACTTCAACAGTCCTGATGATTTCTACGGATTTGCTAACGGCGACTACACTAAGTTGAAGCAGTACTACTATACTTGTGCAAACGAGGCTGTAACTGGCGACCCTCATTGGGCTGCTGAGTTTGGTGCAGGTCAGCTTGGTTTCTATGTTCAGGACAAGTGGGATGTAACAGACAACTTCCAGCTTACTTACGGATTGCGTGCTGACGTTCCATTGTGCTTCGACACTCCAACAGAAAACCCAACATTCAACAACTATGCAAAGTCAATGTACGATAAGTACGGCGAAATTGCAGCAAACTACAGCAATTTGGCTGCTCAGGCTTATAACGCAGGCGACATCGAGACTGCAAATACTTACGACCGTCAGTGGTACGAGACTGACCAGATTAGACAGCGTTGGGATTGCAAGACAAACCAGAAGATGAGCAGCGCACCTATGTGGAGCCCTCGTATTGGTTTCCGTTGGAAGCTTGACGATGCAAGCAAATATGTTCTTCGTGGTGGTGCTGGTGTCTTCACCGGTCGTATTCCATTCGTTTGGTTGAGCAACAATATCTCTAACACAGGTATTCAGCTTAACAGCTACAGCACAAATGCTGGTGTTAATGGCATGACTCTTATCTGGAATCCAAATGCTCAGAAGCCAAACACAGAGGTTTTGAAGGCATCAGGTTCACAGCTTATTAATGTATTTGACAAGAACTTCCGTTTCTCACAGAATGCACGTTTTAGCCTCGGTTTCGATTTCCGTGCTGCTGGCATCGACTGGACGTTCGACGGAATCTACTCAAAGACTCTTAACGATGTTGTTTACCGCAATCTTGCATACGATTTGGACGGAAAGACAGTGGCTGAGACTTATCCTTCATTGTCATTCGACAATCGTCCGACGTTTGCTCGCCAGACAACAAAGGCTCTTGCTGGTGCTGAGGCTGCTAACATTACAAACATCTATCACCTTGGCAATACTTCACAGGGATATTCATACAGTTTGTCTCTGAAGGCAGCAAAGAGCTTCGCATTCGGTCTTGACTTGAGTGCTGCTTATACTTACACTCAGTCTAAGTCTGTAAACAGCGGTACAAACTCTGTTGCTCAGTCTAACTTCCGTTACAACTATACTCACGGAAATTCTAATGAGCCAGAGCTTGGCTACAGCGCATACAACATTCCTCACAAGATTGTAATCTCTGCATTCTACAACAAGGAATATGCTAAGCATTGGAACACAACTGTAGGTCTTATCTATACTGGTTCAACTGGTGCTCCATACTCAGTTTACTACTATGGCGATCTCAACGGCGATGGTGCTGACGGCAACGACTTGATGTTCATCCCAACAGATGCTCAGATTGACCAGATGCAGTTTAAGTCAAATGCAAAATTTGATAATAACGGAAAAAAAATCAGTGGTTATACAGCTGAAGAACAGGCAACAAACATGAAGCAGTGGCTTGCAAGCGACGACTATTTGAGCAAGCACCGTGGCGAGTACTTCGAGCGTTATGCCGCAAACGATCCGTTCGAGCATCACTTCGACTTCCACTTCGCTCAGGGCTTCAAGTTCAATACTGGCAAGTACGTTCACAAGTTCGAGCTTTCTGTAGATATTCTTAACATCGGTAACATGTTCAACAAGGAGTGGGGACGCTATTCTTCAGCAGCAGGTAGTGCTTCATACTACAGTCCTGTTACTTATGCTAAGAACGGTCAGTTCCAGTTCTTGCACGACGGCGACTACAACATGCATTCATACTCTGACTACTACTCTCGTTGGAGAGGTCAGATTGGTTTGAAGTACACATTCTAATCAAAGAATACATATCCGCTAATATAAAGGCTACTTCGCACAGAGGTAGCCTTTTTTGTGTTCTGTAGTAATTTTTGATTTATTAGACTTTATTGTTGGGATATTTGATTTTTTGGTGTAGTTTTTCCATTTTTTATGGTTATCTTTGCACTCGCTTTGTGATAGCTATTTTCCGATGAATATTTTGAAAGTGATACTTCTTGCCTGCTCTTTCCTTGTAAGTGCAGGGGTAAATGCTCAACAAATGGTTGGGCTTTCAAGCGTACCACGAAAACTGAACTACCTTCCCGACGGAGAAAGCTTTGTAAGCATAAACGGTAAAAACCGATACACGCGTCCTTTGTATGGCTCGCACGACTCATGGCGACTTGAGACTTCTGATTTCCCGGTTTTTGCAATATATTCTAAAAACGTACAGCGAAACATTCAGTTCTATCTGCGCAAGCATAGCGGCGGAGTGGTGTATCTTGACTCGGTTGACTACTGCGAGTCGCGTTTCACTCCAGGAAAGCGTTCGTATCATCTGAAGGACAGAAACTGGAACGGCGGAACAATCGACATAAATGTAATTGCTAATTACAAGTCGGAAGAAGCTGTAATGAAGATTGAGTTCAAGAACATACCATCGGATATCCTTCTGTATGCCTACGTTCGCGAGATTCGAGGAAAGGAATTGCAGCACAACGGCGATTTGGGCGGAGAGAAGCCCGATGTCTTCGAACCCGACTTGAAATCGCCTCCAATCCAGCATCAGCAAATATATCTGCAAAGCGGAAAAGTATATCTTCTTCTTCGCAACTATCAGATTGTGGTTCCGCGTGACAACGAGGCTGTCTTGGCTTATGAAAAAGCCGAGGAGGAACGGCACAAACTTGTTTCGCAGTTCGAGATAAAGACTCCCGATGTGTTCATAAACAATCTTGGCGGCGTGCTGATGGCGGCAGGCGAGGCTTTGTGGACAGGCTCGGTTTGGCGACACACGCCGATGGACTGGTGTATTCAGCACCCAGGAATGAGAACGGCTTATGTTGGCGATATGCTTGGATGGCACGAGCGTTCAAGAATTCATTACAGCAACTACGCATCGAGTCAGGTGGTAGATGTAAAACAGAAACTTTTCCATCCAACGCAAGACCCTGAAAGAGGCATGAGTTCGAGCCGAATGGAGTGGGGATTGCCAATTTATAGCAACGGATACATTTGTAGCGTTCCGCGCCGAAGAGACGACATGCGAATATACAACAACAACGAGTCGTTTATCGATGGTCTAATCTCGCATATCAGATGGACGGGCGACAAGGAAATGGCGAAAAAAATGTGGCCTGTAATAGAAAGCCATCTGAAATGGGAAAAAAGCAATTTCGACCCCGATTTCGACGGCTTGTACGATTCGTACGCAACGATGAATTCCAGTCCCGGAATTTATTACAATGGAGGAGCAGTTACATATTCATCGGCTAACAACTACAAGGCTTTCCTTTTTGCTTCGGAACTTGCAAAGATGCTCGGAAAGGATGGTACGGCATACCGTCAGGAGGCTGAACTGATAAAGCGTGCAATGCACAACCGCCTTTGGGTTTCGGATTGCGGACATTGGGCAGAGTACGAAGACTTGATGGGACACCGTATGTTGCACAAAAGTGCAGGATTGTGGAGCATATATCAGCCTATCGACTGCGGACTGAATACAACATTCCAGTCTTATCAGTCAACACGATATATCGATTCTGAAATTCCGCACATTCCTGTACAATCGGTTGGCAACACTCCGATGGACGCCGAGGTGAATCGCGGAGATTATGCCGATGTGTCGACAACAAATTGGATGCCTTACGCGTGGAGCGTAAACAACGTGATGACAGCCGAAAGCATGAATGCTGCGCTGGCTTATTTCCAGTCGGGCAGAGCAAACGAGGGCTTCAAACTCTTCAAGTCGGCAATCATAGATATTATGTATCTTGGCAGATGCCCGGGAAACGTTGGTTACATCAGTTATCTCGACCAGGCGCGCGGCGAGTTTGCGCGCGATTATGGCGATGCTGTGGCAACAACGGCTCGCACGGTGGTCGAGGGCTTATATGGAATTGCGCCTGATGCGTTGAAGAGATGCCTGCACATGAAGCCGCAGATTCCAACCGACTGGCAATTCGCAAGCCTCAAAACTCCCGACATCACGTTCGACTATCGTCGCGACGGAAGCGTGGAACGATACTCAATAATGCACAACATAATGGCTGTCGATACCGTAGAGTGGCGTCTGCCGCTGAAGTATTCGGCTGTCGAGATAAAGGTGAACGGAAAGGTTCAGAAAGACTGCTATGTTGACCCAAACAGCGTTCAGAAGCCTTACATGGTTTTCAAGGTTGTTCTGAAACCCGGAAAGAAATGTAATGTTGAACTCAGAGGACAGGAAGGCGAGGAACTCTTTGCCAATATGCTTTCGCTCGGATTGCAAGGTCCTGGCTCGTTCGCAACGCTCAAAAATCCTTCTGAACTGCACGTCGATTGGCTAAGATGCTACGACCCGGAACAGATTTTCGGCGGTTCTGAACGATTGACTCGAAGTTCCTTTAAGGGCGAGATAGAGCAGAATGTTCCCGAAGGTCATCACACGTTCTTCATTCAGGCTCAGCAAGGCTATCAAAACTGGTGGATTCCGGTTGATGTCGAAGTCCGACAGAAGGTAACGCGAATGGTCAAGCCCGAGGCTTTCGACGAGATGAACGTCGCAACTCTCGAACCTGTTGATATGTCTGGCTGCTTCAACGCTAATGTTACGGACATTTTCAAGAACAAGTATCTTAAACCGCGTCCGCCATACACAACGCTTCAGATTCCGATAAGTGGTTTGGGCGATTGGCGACATCCCGACAGAAAATTCGACGTAGACGACAGCGGATTGCGCGCGATGTCGAAAAACGGATTGTTCGTAACAGATAAAGGCTGGAAGTGGCTCACACCATCAAGCGGAAAGAATATTTTGTACACAACGCTCTTCGACAATTATCCTGATAAGGGACGGGTGCAACTCTCAGGCTTTGCCGAACACGCCTATCTGATGATGGCAGGAAGTACCAATCCAATGCAGAGCCGCATCGAAAATGGAGTGGTAACCGTTGTCTACAAAGATGGCTCAAAGCAGAGAATGTATCTGGTAAATCCAACAAACTGGCCTTCAATTGACCAGGCTTATTTTGAGGACGGAAAAGCGTTCGACCGAAATGCCCCAACACTCTATCGCCTTTGCCTGAAGACTGGCTATGTAACCAATCATCTGGCGCGGGACATCAACTCTACGGTCTTGCTCGTAGAGGGCGGTGCGGCGGTATTGCTCGATATGCCTCTTGATATGTCAAAAGAACTTGATTATCTCGAAGTCGAGACTCTTGCAAACGATGTCGTAATCGGTCTGATGGGTGTTACTCTACAGAGATAAAGAAAAATCTCCACAAAAGCATTTCGCATTTGTGGAGATTTTTTCATTCTTATTTTCTCTTTGTATAAAGGTCTTTAATTTCCTTAACCATCTTTCCGATGTCATCCTTTCCGATTGGCTTCCATTCGCCGCCCATGTTTTCCGAACGATGAATTACGTTGTCGTTGTCGGCATGGAAGAAGTTGTGAATGTACATGTATCTGTCCTTAGACATATCGATGGTAATTTGAATGTTGCCTTTCTGGAACTTGCATGTGTATTCTGTGAAGTTCTTGTAGAAAGGCGATGTGCTGTACCATTGAGTGTTTACTACGAGAAACAGACCGTCGGTCTTTTCCCATTGCAGGTCGTCGTTGATGAAGTACACGCTTTTTTTTGCTTCTGTTTCGACCGTGAATTGTGGGAATCTGTAGTGGTCTCCGATAATTCCTTCTATTTGCTTGTGGATGGTTCCGACTCTCTTCTGTGTTGTCTGTCCAAACACGTTGAGGCTGCCCATCAAAAGTAATGCTAATATAAAGACTTTCATGTTCATAGCGCGTGGATTTTCTATATTATGTAATACTGCAAAGATAGTCTTTTTTAATTTTATGGCAATATTTTTATATGCTTTTATTGCGTTGTCGTCTATAATTGTTGCAGTTTGGTGCCGTAATATGCTTCAGTTTCGGCAAAAAACAGATTTGATATCTATGTTTACCGAATGAAATGTGTTAGTGTTCTGAAGAGTTGGATTTTCGTCTGCCTTTTTCATCCAGAACAAAACCATCTCAGGCTGTGTTATGGTGTGGCTGTCTTCGAAAATGCACTTTTCGGGCTTGATTTCTTCCCATTTGCGTGATGTATGGCGAAGGGTTCGCATATTGTCAAGTTTGATGCTTTCGTCCACATCGCCGTACAGATTGTCTCCATTCATGAACATCTCTGCCATGCAGTCGGCTTGCAACTCAAAACGTTCTTCGAGAAGTGCTTTTCTTTCCTCGTCCATTTTCATGCCCAGCTCTTTTATGTAACTGCTTATTCCAAGAATGTTTTGGACGTGATGGCTTACGCAATGTGCCACAAGATAGGTGGTTATGAAATCTTGCCTTATGCCGCTTTGCTTGTGCAGAAATTCAAGATATGCCATGTCGAAGTAGATTGTACTGTCTGTTGCTGAGTAGAATATTCCTGTATGCGTTTCGCCTTTGGCAGATTTACGACATTCAACTTCTCCTTTATATATAATAAGGTTTGGCTCGCGATATTTCGGGCAACTATCAGAAAGCACGTACAACCAGAAATCGGTCGTACGTGCAATATTGTCTTTTATAAATCTTACGGTCTTGTCTTCTTCTTTTGTTGTCTCGAATCTTATCTTTTTTTCCGATTCGGAGTTCTGCTTGTCCCATTGGCTTTTGGCATAGAAACAGCCGCCAATGATGAATGCCGCAGCCAAGAAGTAGTAATACTTTCTTTTCATTTGTTCATGTCTTTGTCGGTGGTCGATGCGTACATACCTATGTATGCACCCGTAAATCCGCCTGCAACTTTAGTGCTCAGAACGGTTGCATCCTGCTCGCTGAATTTCATTTCTATCTTGTTTTCAGCCTTTGCTTCCTGAAAGAAATAACTGAACTGCATCTTGTCGCCAACTTGTTTTACCTTCAGCACAAGTTCCGACAGTTTCTTCTTGTTCGGAATCAGTTGTTCTTCCGAAAAAGTCTTGTCTTTGTTTCGACCGCTCAGTCTGATAACCATTTTGCCCTTGCTGTTTACTGTCTTTCCGAGAGTATAGAAGTGCTCGTCGTTGTAGAAGCAAGCCATTCCTGCAAATTCGCCTTCTTTCAGAGGCAGATAGTCGAGGTGTACGGTGGCTGTGTATTCCTTGCTGATTACGCGCTCGCCAATGAACGACGGATTTCCGTAGCTGTTGAGCGTAACAGGGCGTGGCGTTATTGTCAGCTTTCCTCCGCCAACCTGATACCAACTGTTTGCCGGCTCTTGCGGAGTTCTGATAAAGTTCCACTGATTAGAGAGTTTGTTTGCCATGAAGTCGTCGCAGTTGCCGGTAAGATCGCGGTTTTCCGGGCGCAACATTCCCTTTTTCAGTTTCAGCGGAACGCTTTCGCCTTCTTTCAGGATTATCGGCTGCTCGTCGTTCCATGTTACAGGCAGCAGGAATGTCTCTCTTCCGGTATTGTAGAAGTCGTCTTTGTACGGGCGGCATCCGAGGAATACTGAAAACCAGTTGCCGTTTATGTCTTGAATAAGGTCGGCATGACCTGTGCATGTTACAGCATCTTTTCTTCCTGCCGGCAGATTTCTTTGGGTTAATATCGGGTTGATAGGGCATTGCTTGTAAGGTCCCATCACGCTGTCTGCCGAGAAAATAACTTCAGAGTGAGCCTCTGCTGTTCCTCCTTCGGCTGCCATCAGATAGTATTTGTTGTTTACTCTGTAAAGATGCGGACCTTCTATCCAAATCGGCTTTTTCTCCGGATTCGTTCCTTTGTCTATGATTACCTTGCTTGTGCCTTTCACAACCTTGCCGGTCTTTACGTCAAACTCGTGAATCCATATTGCGCGATGACCGTCGTACTCGGCAGGGTAGGAAGGTGCGTCGTTGTTCACGATATACGCCTTTCCGTCAATGTCGAAGAAGAACGAAGGGTCGATGCCGCCAACCTCAGGCAGCGGAATAGGGTCGCTCCAATGATTGTACTTCGGATTTGTGGTCTTGACATAGAAGTTTCCGCCCATATCGACGGTTGTATAAACAACGTAGAACGTATTGTTGTGCTCGTTGAACTGAATATCGGGAGCATATACGGCGCGCGACATTCTCAAGTCCTTGATGTTGAGTTGCGACTTTCTGTTCAGGACATATCCGAGTTGCTTCCAGTTTACGAGGTCGGTGCTGTGCCATATCGGAATTCCCGGATAATATGCAAACGAAGAGTTTACAAGATAGAAGTCTTCGCCTCTTCTGCAAACGCTCGGATCGGGATAGAATCCTCTGATTACCGGATTCAGATATTCCTCGTTTGGGTCGTACTCTATTGTTTTGTCATCGTTGTGGTAGAAAAAGTTAGAGAAAACGGCTTTTTCCTGCGAAAAGCAATGACCATAGGCAAAAAGTAGTGAACAAAATGCTGCAACTCTTATGAATTTCATGATTTTTAATATATTTATTATGATGAAAACTCCTTAAATACTTGGTAAATATAATATAAGGTATTTAGAAATAGCATATAAAATATTTTACTGCAAATATATACTTTTCCAAGAGATAAATTTGTATTTAAAAAAGGTTTTTTATATTTTTGTCCCCAAAAGCATGTTCTATGCTCGTAAAAATTATGAGCTGTAGTTCTTAAAATTAATATTTCGGTATGAAATACACCATGATGTTAAAGCCTTTTGGGCTATTGTTTTTACTCTGCATGTTGCCTTTGTGGGCAGCTGCGCAGACTATTACAGTGCGTGGTACCGTTAAGGATAATGCCGGTGAAGCTATTATTGGTGCTAACGTCGTACAGACTGGTACGACAAATGGTACTATCACCGACTTTAACGGTAATTATACTTTGAAGGTGCCAGCTAACGCCAGTTTGAAAATTTCGTTCGTCGGATACGAGCCGCGACTCGTGTCTGTTGCCGGCCGTCATAACATCAACATTGTGTTGCGTGATGACTCTAAGGTCTTGAACGAAGTCGTTGTCGTTGGTTACGGACAGATGAAACGAAGTGACCTTACCGGTTCCGTTGTGTCTGTATCTAACGAGGCTATTAAGAAATCTGTGGCAACATCTATCGATCAGGTACTTCAGGGTAGAGCTGCTGGTGTGCAGGTACAGATGAATAGCGGTTCTCCGGGTGCAGGTTCTGCAATTCGTATCCGAGGAATCAACTCTCTGAATGCAACATGTCAGCCAATCTTTGTTATTGATGGTGTCGTTGTTGATGGCTCAACCGAAGGTGTTAATGATAACCCTCTGTCAACCATCAACCCAAGCGATATTGTCTCTATGGACGTGCTGAAGGATGCTTCTGCTACAGCTATCTATGGTTCACGAGCTGCAAATGGTGTAATTCTTGTCTCTACTCGCCGTGGTACAAAGGGTGATGCACATATCACTTACGATGGTTACGGCGGTGTTCAGCAGATGCCAAAGAAGTTGGATTTGCTGAACTTGCAGGAGTATGCTGCTCACCAGAATACTTTGGCCAAGTTGGGTCTTACAAGCTTCGATGATAACTTTGTAAGCGCAAAGGATCTTGGCGATGGTACAAACTGGCAGGATGCTTTGTTTCAGAATGCACTTATAACATCGCATAATATTGGTGCTACCGGTGGTACTGAACGTTCTAACTTCGCGCTTGGTGCTGGTTTCCTTGATCAGGAAGGTATTGCACGCGGTTCTGCATTTACGCGTTTCTCACTTCGTTCAAATGTCGACTGTTTGGTCAAAGACTGGGCTAAGGTAGGTATGAACTTCGCCGTAAGTGATGCCCGCCAGAAGGTTGGTTGCGATAATGACGTAATCCTTACTTCTTTGCGTCAGACTCCAAACGTATCAATCTTTAAGGCTGACGGTACTTACGATGGTCCTCATACATCATTGAGTAACAAGGATGTACAGAGCAACCCGATTGGTTTGGCAAGTCTTACTGAAAACAAGAAGAAGATTGCTGACTTGAGAGGTGATGTGTATGTCGACCTTTCTCTTGTAAAGGATCGTCTTTCATTCAAGACTGAGTTCTCATTCGACTACTCTGTAGCAAGTACATATTATTATCTTCCTTCTTACGAGTTTGGTACGGTTACAAACGACCAGCGTACATCTACTCGTTCAAAGGCAACTTCTGAGTACTATTGCTGGAGAAACGTAGGAACTTATCAGAACCTTATTGATAAAGTCCACTCAATTAACATCATGGTTGGTCATGAGATGAGTAATACCAACTACGAGTATTTGGGCGGTACACGAAGCGGATTCCTTTCAAACATCGCACACGACCTCGATGCTGGTAATGCTACAACCGCTTTGAATAGTAACCATTCATACGACAACTCTATCCTTTCTTTCTTCGGACGTGCGTTCTATTCTTACGACGACCGTTACTTGCTTACTGCTACAATTCGTGAGGATGGATCTTCACAGTTTGCAAAGGGTCACCAGTGGGGTATGTTCCCTTCAGGTGCGTTTGGATGGAAGGTTTCTAACGAGAAGTTCATGAAGGATTTCAAGTTTATCAACAGCTTGAAACTTCGTCTTGGTTATGGTGCTGTAGGTAACCAGAATGTTGAGCAATGGGCTTTCGCTTCAACGATGAAGGCTATTACTAACAACTGGGGTGGTGGTTTGAATTATATGAACATGGGTAACGAAGACCTTACTTGGGAGACAACATATGCTGCCAATGCCGGTTTCGACTTGAATATGTTCAAGAACCGAGTAGAACTTGTATTTGATGTTTACTATAAGAAGACAAAGAACCTGTTGCTTGAGTTGGCTTTGCCTGCTTATATGGGTACAACAGGTAGTGGCTCTATGGAGGCTCCTTGGGCAAACGTAGGTTCCCTTATAAATAAAGGTATTGAGGCAACTATCAATACCATCAACTACGATAAGAAGGGTTTCTCTTGGAAGAGTAATATCGTCTTCTCAATGAACAAGAATGAGGTTAGCGAGTTGAATATCCAGAGCGGTGTTGTAGACCGTACCATGACAGACCCTAATGGTGTGTCTACAGTCGTAACTCGTACTGTTGTCGGACAGCCTATCGGTCAGTTCTATGGATACAAGGTTATCGGTCGTTTCAACAACATGACAGACTTCTATTATAAGGATGCTTCTGGCAAGATTAAGGAAGTGCCACGTCCAGAAGGTACAGCAATCAGCGAAAATAGTGTTTGGTTGGGTGACTACATCTTCGAGGATGTTAATGGCGATGGCGTAATCAACGCAAACGACCAGACATTCATCGGTGATCCAAACCCATTATTTACATTTGGTTTCGGAAATACGTTTGCTTATAAGAACTGGGATTTCACAATCTATTTGAACGGCTCTTATGGAAACGATGTGCTTAACTATGTTCGTCGCTGGAGCGAGGAGCCTTCTCAGACTACAAATTTGTTCAAGTCTGCTCTCGACTATCCTGTAGTTAAGGGAACAGGTAGTGAGGCAACACTTTCTGGTGGTGATGAGCATATGTATCGTTTGAGCGCAACAAACGCTAATACAAACAATCGTATGAGTAACAGATATATCGAAGACGGTTCTTATATCCGTATTCAGAATATATCATTTGGTTATACTTTCCCTCGAAAGATTACTCGTAAGTTCAGTGCCGAGGCAGCCCGAGTTTACGTCAATCTTCAGAATGTTTACACATTCACAAAGTATAAGGGATATGATCCAGAGGTAGGTTGCTACGGTTCAGATGCCTTGTTGCAGGGAGTTGATTACGGTCGATATCCATCGGCTCGTGTATTCACTGCAGGTCTTAGTCTAACATTCTAATAGTTTGATTGTATGAAATTTAAGTATATACCTGTATTTTTCGCATTGTTTGCCGTTTCGTTTGCAAGCTGCGATTTCCTCGAGAAAGAGCCTTCTGATCGTCTGGTCGATGAAGAGTTCTACAAGGACGAGGCGGACTTGGCTGCGCTTACCGGAGGTTTGTATAATACGGCTTGGTTCGATTTTAACAGACATTTCTATCACGCCGTCGGAGATGGTTTCGCAAATAACTTGTGGGGACCATACGACAAATATCTTGCTCCGTTCAATAACATTTCTGATATTTCAAGTAGTGGTGCTATTGACGAAGGCTGGAACTCATTGTACAATGTCGTTAATCAGTCAAGTATGATGATTAAGAAGATAGATGAGTATTCGGCAAGCACTATTCCAAGTGAAGTAAAGCAAAGATATATTGCTGAAGCAAGATTTATGCGTGGTTTGGCATATTGGTATCTTGCATCATGTTGGGGTGATGTGCCGATTATCGAGGATAATGCTGCAATCATCATGACTCCTTTGATTCAGAAGGTTAAGCAGGAGGATGTATTTAAATATGCCCTTGCTGATATGGAATTTGCGGCATGCCATTTGCCAAGAACTCAGAATAATGCCGGTCGTGTAACTCGCTATTCAGCTCTTGGTATGTTGTCACGTTTCTTCTTGGTATATGCTGGATATAAGGCTGCTCATGATGATGCTACTCCTGCAACATATAACCAGAAGTACCGCGATGCAACCTATTTGGAATATGCTAAGTTTGCTGCTTTTGCTGTAATCAAGATTAGTGGTTTGTCGCTTCAGCAGAACTACAAGGATCTGTTCACTACAGATAATAACAACAATAGCGAGAGCTTGTTCGCTTTGCAGTGGGTTCCGGGTGTGTATGCTTACGGAACATCAAATACTCATCAGAATTGGTTGGGCTATTCTACCGCTATTGTTGCTGGTCAGGTTGCCGAGGGTAGTGATATTTACGCATCAGCTGATATGATAAAGTCATATTCAAATGATGACCTTCGCTTACATTCAACATGGTTCAACTATAAGGATACATATTCTGAAATATGCAAGATATACGGTGGCTTGACTTTTGATAGAACTCAGAACTTGAGCGATATGATATATCGTGCAAATGCAAAGAAGGGTATCGTAGGTTCTTACGAGGATAATGGTGTAAGTTACGAGAACAACTCTGGTCTTAACACATATATGCTTCGTTTGGCTGAGGTATATCTGAACTATGCAGAAGCATCTATTGCAAGTACAACAGACGTTCTTACAAGTAGAACACAGGGCGTTAGCGATACTAAGATTAAGAAGACTCCTCTTGACTTCTTTAATGATGTTTATTCTCGTGCCCATAATGGTGAGAAACTGACATCTGTAGATATGACAACCTTGCTGAGAGAGCGCAGACTTGAGTTCGCTTTGGAGGGAAGATATTGGTACGATTTGCTTGCATGGTCATACTACGACCGTTCAAATACAATCAACTACATTTTGGGTGATCAGAACCGTACATATCAGTACTACTATCGTACACAGGAGTTGAGATATGAGATTGACAAGACAAAGACAATCGGTGTTGTTGGTGTAACAGCTGATAACTTCAACTTTCTCTTGCCTTATCCAGAGTCTGAGGTAACTCAGAATCCATACTTGAGCGGTGATGCTATATCGTACCCTGAAATCAAGTCATTGGAGAAGGAAATTGCTTCTTATGAGGCTCTGCTGATGTCTGCTTATCAGAGTACTGTTTTAGGTAGTGGTAACTAAATGAAGTTTAATATTCTAAATATATTAACAATGAAATCAAAGTTTTTCTTGATCGCATTGTCTGCGTCGATTATACTTACATCTTGTAACAAAGATTTGTTTAAGTATGAGAACGGAGATTCTACTATAAGCATCAGCCAGATACATTATTTGCATGCTTCTGCTGATGGTACGACGGATGTGTCTACTGATTATGCGCGTTTGGGTGAGACAATTCGCCTTACCGGTACTGGTTTTGTTGGTGTAAAGCATGTATATGTAAACGGTTATGATACATATTTCAATTTGCAGTATCTGACAAACAACTCTATGCTTGTTACAATTGACGAGAATACTCCAATTGAACAGGTGAATGACCAAGTGAATAACAAGAATTGGATTGTTCTTGTTAAGGAAAATGAAGCAATAAAGGCAAAAAAGGCGTTGAAGATTCGTCGAGCTGCCCCTGTCGTGCATGATATTTCAAACAGTATGCCACAGCCAAATGAGTGGATTACTATTTATGGCGAAAATCTGCAGAACGTTGCTTATGTACAATTTCCGGGTGCAGATATAAGTACCGTATATGCTGATGGTGGGGATAATTTGTATAGTGATGATGAGAAAGGTACGTATGTAAGGGTGAAAGTGCCTGCAAATTTTGATACCCGTACTGCAGAGAATAACAAGCATCAGGGTGCTATTATTATAAATGCCGACCATGATGGAAATGGAGTATGCGAAACACCTGCATATTTCAACTATCGTAAGGGCTTGTTGGAGAATTTCGAAGAGGGTTCTTCTGCTTTCAACAACTCTAAGTTTGATGCTTCGGAATGTACTATGACAGATGAAGTGTCAGGAAATGAAGACGGTACGAATGACGGTCATTATTATATGATGAATTCTAATTCTACTTATATCAGTGACACTACAGCTTCACGCAGAAATATTTATGTATTTGAGAAGCTTGAGGCCTTCAATAATCTGCCAAGCGAATTGGATGAATTGTATTCAACAGATGTTGCGTTGCAGTTTAATGTAATGTGTCCGCAGGAATGGAATTCAGGAAATATTGATGTTGTATTCGATATTAACTCTGGAAACTACAAGATGACTTATGCCCCTTGGGTGTCAGGTAAGACTGATGATTTCAGTAAGGGATTTGCAAAGGGTAGTTGGTTTACTGTTACCATGCCGTTTAGTACTATTACTGATTTCCAGGGCAAGACATTCGGTGAAATCCGTAAGATATTGGCATCTATAGAAAGTCCTGTTTGGGGAATCTATTTCGAGAATGTAGATCAGACAAATGTATTAAATGGTGTTTCTGTTGAGTTTAAGGCTAAGATGACAACGATAACACCTTATATTGACAATATTCGTGTCGTTCCTTTGACTGTATCTAAAGTATATGGACGCGATAATGAATATAATTAAATAGAGGAGGGCATATTATGAATAAGTATTTAAAAGTAGGTTTCGTTTCAGCTTTCGCAGCAATAGCGTTGCAGTCATGCTACGATGAGAAGATGGAATGGTATAACCCATATACCCCTATCTCTAAAAGTGAAATTCCTCAGGAAACAGAAAAGTTGGTAGCACAATGTCAGCCTTTGAAGAGTTATGCTGCCAATGCATCGTCTGACTTCCACTTGGGTGTTTCAGTCTTAGGCTCTTCGTATGTTGAAAATACTAAATATGCTGAGACTGTAAATGACAATTTCAACTCAATTCAGCCAAGCACAGAGTTTGCGTTATGTAATGTTGTTACCGATATAAACGGTACTTACAACTATGATATGCCTGACGCACTATATAATGCTGCGATAGATAATGGTCTGAGCATTTTTGGACATTGTTTGATTTCAAATCAGTTCCAAAATGTTGAATTCCTTCAGAATGCCATTGCTGACAAGGTTAGTCCAAGTGAGGAGACAAACTATATCAATGTATCTGGCAACGAGAATGAGTATGATTTCTCATATAGTTTCAATTTGGAAGATTACCAGTTGTATGGCAAGGATCGTGAGCATTACAATGACGGATGGTCTTTCTCATCAAACGTAAGCGATTCGTACTTCAATGTTGGTGTTCAGTCTTTGGAAATCACAGATGGTGACGACTGTGTGAAATCAGAAAATAAGGCATGTCTTTGGGCTTCAACAGAAGGTTGGGAACAGGGGGATGCAACGGATGTTGCGCAGGTTGTAAGTGATTATGTACCTGTACCTAATACAGGTAAACTGTCATTTTCATTCTATGTGAAAGGATATTCGCTGACAGGTCAGACAGCAAAAATGAGAGTTAGGATTCTTGGTGTGAAAAATGGTCTTAATGGCCTTGTTCCTGCGTCAGGTGGTACTTCTGCATATACTTCAGAAATTAGATTGACTAATGATTGGAAGCAGATTACGTTCCGCGACCTTTTGCCAGATGGTACTGTTTCTGATTATTCTTCACCAGTTCCTGCTGTTCGTATTGTGTTTGATATAACAGAAGCGCCAAATAGTTATGTATATTTCGATAATTTGGTTTTGAAAGTTTCTGGAGGAACTTCTGCTGATGGTCCGAACTATATCGCAAACTCATATTTCGATGGTAACGAAAAGACATATAATTGGTCGTTTGTTGAAAACCGTGAGTCTGTTGCAAGAATGGAGCTTGGAAAGTCAATCAATGGAAATGACAACTCAATCTCTGGAGGCAATTGCTTGAAGATTGTTAATACTGCAAGTTATAACAGCGCTGGTGATGTTACGGTAAATGCTATGTTTACTGATAACAAGACGCTTGTTATGGGACAGAGATACCGTCTGACATTCTATGCGCGTGCAGATGTCAATAATGCAATCGTTGAATTCAGTACATCAAACAAGTCGGCAGACAAGAGCCCGGCAAGTGCTCAGTCTCCTGCTGAAGGCCAGCAGAGCTATGTTCTTTCTACAATATGGGAAAAACAAGTTTGGGATTTTACTGCATTGAGTTCGGACATCGGTTCTATGAACTTTAAGTTTGCAAAGACTGCAACAACATTCTATCTTGATGATGTAACGCTGACACCATTAGACGAACCGTCAAGTGCCAAGTCTACTCGTCTTCCAAACTATGTAAGTTCTTACGATGATGCGATGAAGGCCGCCAAACTTTCAACCATCATGAAGACACATATTGAGAACATGATGAATAGATATGACAAGGTTGATGGTTGGGACGTTGTTCAGCACATTGTAACTGATAATCCGACATCAACAGCATACTATCTGGATTCTAAGGGTTTGTCTGTTGGTAATGGTGAATTCTATTGGGGCGACTATATGAAGGAGGACTTCATTTTCAATGCCTTTACATATGCAAAGAATGTTTTGAAGACAAAAAATAGCAAGGCTAAGTTATTTGTTTCAGAAGGAAACTTGGTTCATAATGAAAGAAAGCAGAATCGTCTTGCTGAGTTTGTAAACAGATTGCAGGCATATAGTGGACAGAAGTTGATTGACGGCTTGAGCCTTGAGTTGCATCTGGTTTGTTCAACAGAGATTCATACTCAGGCAGAACTGAAGAATCAGGTTACTGAGTTGTTCAAGAGCCTTAATAGTACATATTGTACAAGTTCAGGTGCTGAAGATCCGTTCCTGATTAGAATTGGTGAGCTTGATGTTCAGATAGAATCTGATTACTTGCCGTCTGTGGCACAGCTTGCTGCTCAGGCTGAGATGTATGAGCATGTAATAAAAGAATATCGTACAATCATCAACCAGAGAAACCAGTATGGTGTGTATATGTGGATGCTTACAGACTCTGATGTTGAGCAGGGTGGCAAGGCTTATAACCGCCATAGAAGTCTGTTCGACGAAGACTATCAAAGAAAGCACGCATATCTGGGCGTATGCAGAGGCTTTGATGAATTAGCAGGAACTTCTGCATATTAAGAAGAATAAATAAAATCTCAAGTAACGTAAGAGGGGTGTTTTGTAACATCCCTCTTTTTGTTTTTAAGGGTGGTTATTGTATTTTTTACAATAAGTTTTGAAAAAATGTTTAAATATATAGTTGATATTACAAATATTTTGTTACTTTTGTGGCTGATGTATAACCATAAAAAACATTTGTTTACATAAAAAATACATTAAGTATTGTGGTGCTTTGATTAGTAAGGCGATAACCTTTAATGCAAAAAATAAATTAAATAATAAATATAATCGAGGCAGGTTGAATGTCTTTTTCGGCTTGTTTCTTAATCATTTTTCTTTATACAAAATGGCAAACAACGAAACAAATGGCTTTTACAAGCTTTCATGGGCTCAGCGCATTGGCTACGGTTCGGGCGACCTTGCGCAGAATCTGATTTTCCAGACGGTGGCATGTTACTTAATGCTCTACCTTACTACAGTTTTAAAGATCAGTCCAGCCTTTGTAAGCGGACTTATCCTCTCTGTTCGACTAATTGACTGCTTCTGGAGTCCTGTAGTTGGACGATATATCGACAACCGAAATCCTAAACTGGGCAAGTATCGTGCATATCTCCTTTATGGCGGTATTCCTCTTACCGTTGCAGCTTGCTTGCTGATGCTTCCACAGGCTGCAGAATGGTCATCAACAATGAAGATTGTATATGCTACAGTCAGCTATACTGTTCTTAGTATGATTTATTCAGTCGTGAATATACCTTACGGCTCAATTATGGCAAGTATGACCCGTGATAACGACGAGGTGCTTAAGCTTACATCAACACGAATGGTATGTGCAAATATCGGTCAGATTGTTGTTCAGGCAGGTTTCCCTATCGGTCTTGCTATCGTTGCCCATACAGTTATCGACTGGAATCAGGCAACATTCATGGCAATCGGTACAATCCCGGCTTTCGTTATTCTGCCATCATTGCCAATGTTGAAGAGCTGGCTTGGTAAGAAGGGACTTTACTACTTGCTTCTTGCAATCGGCTTTGTAGGATTCTGCATCTTGTTTACCATTGGTAAGTTCTTCGATGTTGCAAGTTGCAATACTCTTGTTCAGGCTGCAAAGGTTATGACTGGTGTTGGACTTCTTGTTGGCTCTCTGATGTGGGCTCTTGTTCCTGAAGTTATTACAGAGGCTGAATATCGTACAGGCAACAGACCTGCTGCAACTGTTAATGCTCTTGCAGGTGTTGCTTTCAAGGCTGGATTCTCAATAGCTGGTTGGATTACTCCGCTGGTTATGGGAATGATTGGTTTCGACTTGGCAAGTGAGGAATCGGCTTTGCCAATAGCCCCTAATGCTTGGTTTACTGTTACGGCTGTTTTTGCCATCGTTGGTTTCTTCCTTTTGTTCTATTGCTTTGTAGGATGTAAGGAAAGAATTGCTACAACTCCGGAGAAGCCTGTTTCATACGGCGAGATGTTTGCTGAGTTTAAGGCAAACAAGTGCCTTCAGCTTGTACTTAGCATCTTTGTTGTGGTATTCCTTGCATCGTTCATCAGCGCACCTGTAAATGCATATTACACTAAGCTGAGTGAGTATTCTGCAACCGCACAGAATGCAATTCTTTGGTTTACTTGCATCATTCCTGCTATTCTTCTTATTGTTGTAGGATGCCTTATCTATTTGTATCCTCTTACAGATGAGAAACTTGACGAAATGAATCGCGAAATTGAAGAAAGACATAAAGCGTAATAACAGTAAAATAATTAATATGAAAACAGCAAAGTATCTTTGGCCAAAAGACTATATGGCTGACCCGTCTGTTCATGTTTGGAACGGAAGAGTGTATATATATCCATCTCACGACTGGGATGCTGGTGTAGGTGATGACGACTCTGGTGCAGAGTATGAGATGAAAGATTATCATGTGTTCTCTACTGATGACCTCGAGGCTGTATGCCGTGGCGAGAAGGAACTCGTGGATCATGGTTGTATTCTCGACTTGAAAGACATTCCTTGGGCAAGTCACCAACTTTGGGACAATGATGTTCAGGAGAAGAATGGCAAGTATTTCATGTACTTCCCTGCAAAGGATAAGACCGAAATTTTCCGCACAGGTATTGCTGTGGCTGATAAGCCAGAAGGTCCGTTTATTCCTTTGAAAGACCCTATGCATGGTTCATACTCAATTGACTATGCTGTGTTCAAGGATGAGGATGGAAAGTACTACTTCTACTTCGGTGGTATCTGGGGCGGTCAGCTTCAGTGGTATAAGGACAATAAGATTGCATTTAACGAGTCGGGCGTTGCTGCTCCACCTCCTGGAGATTCTGAGCCTATCGTACCTGCAAAGAAGTCAGAGACTGATGCATTGCCATCGCGAGTAGCCCTTCTTGCCGACGATATGCTTGGTTTTGCCGAAGCTCCAAGACCTGTTATCATTCTTGGTGAGGACGGCAAACCTTTGAAGGCTGACGATCCACATCGTTTCTTTGAGGCTTCATGGATGCACAAGTACAAGGGAAAGTATTATTTCTCTTACTCAACTGGTGATACTCACATGATTTGCTATGCAATCGGCGATAATCCTTACGGACCATTCACTTACAAGGGAGTAGTCCTCACTCCAGTAAAGGCTGGCTGGACAACTCACCACTCAATAATTGAGTTCAAGGGCAAGTGGTATCTTTTCCATCACGACTCAGCTCCTTCGGGCGGCGTGAATAGCCTTCGCTCATTGAAGGTTATTGAACTTGAATACAACGAGGATGGTACGATAAAGACTATTCAAGGATAAGCAGAATTGCATTAAAAATATGAGAAAAGCCTTTTTTACATTAGCATTTTTATTCTCCGTTCTCTGTGCAAAAGCAGAGGACGGACATTCTCTTTGGTTGCGCTATAATCAGGATGTGCGCCATGTAGACATAACGGTGAACCGCGACAGCAGAACCATAAATCTTGCCGTAGAGGAGTTGCAGAAAGGCTGGAAGGGAATGCCTGTAAGTCTTGTTGTTGCAAAACCTAACAAGAAGCAGAAGAGCAAGAACGGTAAGGTTCAGCAACTTTCGCCTGATGCCTTCACTATTGAGACGGTGAACAAGGCAAAACAAGAAAAGCACATCAAGATAAGTTCGCAGACCGATGCGGGCATTTTGTATGGTGTGTTCCATCTCTTGCGATTGCAGCAGACAGGCAAGTTGCCTGCCGATATGTCGTGGTTCAAGGTGTCAGAATCGCCAGTCTATCAGCACAGAATTCTTAATCATTGGGATAATCTCGACGGAACGGTTGAACGCGGATATGCCGGACATTCAATCTTCTGGCACGACAATGAGGCAGAGCCAACATTCACCGACGATGATGCCAAACTATGGGCAGAATACGGAAGGGCAAATGCATCCGTGGGAATCAACGGAACGGTTGTGAACAACGTGAACGCATCGCCAAAGATGTTGAGCAAGCCATACATAGACCATGTATGCAAGATTGCCGATGTTTTGCGCCCTTACGGCATGAAGGTTTACATATCGATAAACTTTTCATCGCCAAAAGAACTCGGAGGTCTGCCTACATCCGACCCTCTGAATGCTGATGTAAAAAAATGGTGGAAGAAAAAGGCTGATGAAATCTACAAACTGATTCCTGATTTCGGCGGATTCCTTGTGAAGGCTAATTCCGAAGGACTGCCCGGTCCGCAGGATTTCGGTCGTACACATGCCGACGGAGCGAACATGCTTGCCGATGTGCTCAAGCCTCACGGCGGAATTGTGATGTGGCGCGCCTTCGTCTACAAGTCAGACGACAGCGACAGAGCAAAGCAGGCTTATCAGGAGTTTATGCCACTCGACGGACAGTTCCGCGACAACGTTATCATTCAGATAAAGAACGGTCCAATCGACTTTCAGCCGCGCGAGCCGTTCAGTCCGCTTTTCGGTGCGCTGAAGAAGACACAGACGATGATTGAGTTCCAGATTACTCAGGAGTATCTTGGACACAGTTTCCAATTGTGCTATCTTGCTCCGATGTGGCAGGAATGTCTGATGAGTGACACTTATCAGAAAGGTGAGGGAACAACCATCGCCAGAGTGACCGACGGCAAGACTTATCCGCAGAAATACACAGCCATTGCCGGCGTTGCAAACGTTGGACGCGACACAAACTGGTGCGGACACATTTTTGCGCAGAGCAACTGGTATGCATTCGGCCGATTGGCTTGGAACTGCAATCTCGACAGCAAGGACATTGCCGAGGAGTGGATTGCGCAGACATTCTGCACCGACAAGGAATTTGTTCAGAAAGTAGAATCGATAATGATGGACAGCCGCGAAGCCGTGGTTAACTACATGATGCCACTCGGTTTGCACCATCTGTTTGCGTGGACGCATCACTACGGACCTGAGCCTTGGTGCGAGATTCCGGGAGCGAGAGCCGACTGGCTGCCAAGTTACTATCACAAGGCGTCTGAAGATGGTATCGGATTCGACCGCAGCAGCAAAGGTACAAACGCTGTGAGCCAGTATCACGAACCGCTCAGCACTCAGTTTGATAATGTAAGCACATGCCCAGACGAGTATCTGTTGTGGTTCCATCATCTGCCTTGGGATTACAAGATGCAGAATGGCGAGACTTTGTGGAGCGCGCTTTGCCACAAGTACGACAAGGGCGTTAAGCAGGTGAGAAACTATCAGGTTGTTTGGGACGGACTTGAAAAATATGTCGATACCGACCGATTCAAGCATGTGCAGAGCAAACTGCGTCGTCAGGCGCACGATGCCGTTTGGTGGCGCGATGCCTGTCTGCTTTATTTCCAGCAGTACAGCAAGATGCCTTTGCCAAGCGATGTTGAACGTCCGGTTAAGGACCTCGACGAATACAAGCAGATAAAGTTCAGATGGTCGCATCATAACTGATGTAAAAGCAAGATATTTCTTTTGAGAAGTAAAAAAAAAGCGGTATGTTTGTACCGCTTTTTTTGATTTTAACGTAAAATACATAATGTTCAACGATTCAATCTTCGATGCGCAGAACATCGAACTTCTAAGGAAAAAGATTTCACAGGCTAACAATGTTGTCATTTGTGTGCATGTTTCGCCCGACGGCGATGCCGTAGGTTCGGCAACCGGACTGGCTGCATATCTGCGTCAGATAGGGAAGAACGTAATCATTATCTTCCCAAATCAGATGCCGGATTTTCTGAAGGTCGTACCTTCATCGCACGACCATCTTCGTTATGACAGAAGTCCCGAAGCGTCAGACCTGATGATAAAGGCTGCCGACCTCATCTTCTGCCTCGACTTCAACAGTAAGAGCCGAATTACAGATATGGGCGATAAAATTGCCGAGGCAAAGGCATACAAGATAATGATTGACCATCATCTTGATCCCGACGATTTGTGCGACTTGGTTTTTTCATATCCCGAGATGAGTTCGACTTGCGAACTGGTTTTCCGCATTCTCTGGACTATGGGTGAGTACGACAAACTCTCGTTTGATACGTGCAAGTCGCTCTACATCGGCATGATGACCGATACCGGCGAGTTGAGTTACAATAGCAACCGAAGCGAGGTGTTTACAACCATCGCTATGCTCATAGAGAAAGGCATCGACCGCGACGAGGTTCACAACGAACTCTTTATGAATGGAACAGAATCGCGTTATCGAATGCAGGGGCACATGCTGAAAGACAATCTTACACTTTATCCCGAATTTGGAGCAGCCCTTCAGACTCTTACGAAAGAAGAATTCAAGGAATACGGCTGCATAAAGGGCGATACCGAGGGCAATGTGAACATTCCGCTGTCTATTAAAGGCATAAATTTCTCGGTCTTTCTGCGCGAGGATACAGAGAAGGAGAACACCATCAGAGTGTCGCTCCGCTCGCTTGGCGACATTAAGTGCAACGAGATTTCTGCTGCATGTTTTAACGGCGGAGGACATGCCAGGGCATCGGGCGGTGAACTTCACTGCTCTATGGAAGAGGCAGTCGAAGTATTCAACAAAGCACTCATCAAGTTCGAGGACATGCTGAAGGCGAGATAGCCGTCTTTTTTGGCCTCAAAAACGAGATTCTGAAATCCTGAGGATATGATGGCATTTTTGTGCTATCGCACTTTTTCGGGCTGTGTGCGTTAATTAGCGTTGCAGAATTTTGTCTTTTTCGATGAGTTTATTATTTTTGCAACGATTTTATTCAAAAATAATGCGAAAAAAAAGTTTTTTATACCTAATCCTACTATTTGGAAATTTAATGTTCACGGCATGTAACGATGTTGTGAGCTATGCCGACTTAAAGGAAAAAGAAAAGGATGCGATAAATTCCTTTCTTGTGTCGAACAATTTTGTCGAAGGACCTATAAACGTTATCAGTCAGGCTGAGTTTATAGCCAAGGATTCGACAACTGATGTCAGCAAAAACGAGTTTGTGCTTCTCGGAAGTACTGGTGTCTACATGCAAATTGTACGAAAGGGAGAGGGCGCTAAGATGCAGAGCGGCGATTCGAAAACCGTTCTTGCACGTTTTCTGGAGTATAACATCCAGTCGGGAGATACAATTCTGACAAACCGTTTCAGCGCATCGAACGTAGACAAGTTTACCGTTTCTCTTTCGGGAACAACGTTTACAGGCTCGTTCATATCTGGATATATGTACAGCTATTATTCATCGTCGTACGGAACATCTGTTCCAACGGCGTGGATGATTCCGCTGAGCTATATAAACCTTGGAAGAAATACCGCCGGCTTGGCGGAAGTTCGCCTTATAGTACCTCACGATCAGGGCACGCAGGCTGCATCGCAGAGTGTGTACCCTACATATTATGAAATATCTTACGAAGCAGGATTATGACACTAATCAAATCAATTTCGGGCATCCGCGGAACAATCGGCGGTGCCGCAGGAGAAGGATTGAACCCTCTTGACATTGTAAAGTTTACTTCGGCGTATGCAACCCTTATACGCAAGACAAGTAAGGTTCAGTCGGGAAAAATCGTAGTAGGCCGAGATGCTCGTATCTCTGGCGAGATGGTAAAGAACGTTGTTTGCGGAACCCTCATGGGAATGGGATTCGATGTTGTTAACATCGGTCTTGCAACAACACCAACCACCGAATTGGCTGTAACAATGCTTGGCGCCGACGGCGGCATCATTCTTACGGCAAGTCACAACCCACGTCAGTGGAATGCCCTCAAACTCCTCAACGAGCACGGAGAGTTCCTTAACAAGCAGGAAGGCGAAGAAGTTCTTCGCATTGCCGAAGCAGAGGATTTTGCATTTGCCGATGTTGACCATCTTGGCAAATATACTGAGGACAACACCATGGACCAGAAGCACATCGACAGCGTTCTCGCTTTGAAGCTTGTTGATGTCGAAGCCATCAGAAAGGCAAACTTCAAGGTTGCGATAGATACAGTAAACAGCGTTGGAGGAATCATTCTTCCAAAACTTCTGAAGCAGTTAGGCGTCGAGACCGTTACTGGGCTTTATACCGAGGCAACAGGAGATTTTCAGCATAACCCAGAGCCGTTGGAGAAGAACCTTTCGGACATCATGAATCTGATGAAGAAGGGCGAGCACGATGTTGCATTCGTTGTTGACCCTGATGTTGACAGGCTTGCATTCATCTGCGAAGACGGAACAATGTACGGCGAGGAGTACACTCTCGTAACCGTAGCTGACTACGTTCTTCAGCACACTCCGGGAAATACTGTCAGCAACCTTAGTTCAACACGCGCTTTGAGAGACGTTACACGCAAGTATGGCTGCGAATATAACGCTGCTGCCGTTGGCGAGGTTAACGTAACAACAAAGATGAAGGAGACAAACGCTGTTATCGGCGGAGAGGGAAATGGCGGAGTTATCTATCCAGAAAGCCATTACGGACGCGATGCCCTTGTTGGAATCGCCTTGTTCCTCAGCCACTTGGCACACAAGAAGATGAAGGTGAGCGAACTTCGTGCAACCTATCCTCCATATTTCATTGCCAAGAACCGTATCGACCTTACTCCAGACACCGATGTAGACGCTATTCTCGAGAAGGTGAAGAACCTTTACAAAGACGAGGAGGTGAACGACATCGACGGCGTTAAGATTGACTTTGCCGACAAGTGGGTTCACTTGCGCAAGAGCAATACCGAGCCGATTATCCGTGTCTATTCAGAGGCTTCGACAATGGAGGCTGCCGACGAACTGGGTAAGAAGATTATGGATATAGTTTATTCAATGACAAAATAATAATGATTTTTAGACTTAAACCTTTTTTCGGAGCACTTCTGATGCTCTGTGCTGTTGCTTTTACAAGTTGTCATGATGATGAGGGATGGGATTGCCCTTACAAGATAACGGTAACCATGCCTGTGTACGAAAATGCAGCATCAAGCGATCCGACAATCCTTTCGGGCACTTTGAGTGGCGGAGAACAGGTGTGTGTGCTCGACCTTACAACGTCCATTAACCGCTCAATCCTTACGAACGACGGAAACGGCGAGTTTTCGGGCAGATTGTATGGTGGTTACGAAAACGACCGCATGGCTTTGTTCTATCCTGCATCGGCGGTGAATGCTTATACAAGCGACACGCTTACGCAGACTCTCAGCGCAATGGAACAACTTGGAACGGCTAAGGACTTGCACAAATATATGTATGCGTGGGCAAAAGATACGCTCAACGTAACATATACCGAGCAGACGGCTTATTCGGCTCGCAAACTCGGTGCAATTACCGGAGTGGTTAAATGGATGTTCACAACCGACGGTGTTACGCCGATAAAGGACATCGTAAGCGTTGTTGCATCATCAGAAATCGGAACGATGTACTCAAAAAGAGTGTTCCGCATGAGCACAGGTGGCTTTTCAAGTTCAACCGAAGGAAGTGTTTCGATGACAAATGCCGATGGAGTTACGGGAACAATCTACATGTCGATGTTCCCAGCCACATTTGTTCAACTTCACTTTACTGTGATGACAAAGAATGGCGACAGATACGAGGCTATTCAGCCTGAAGTAACGACCTACGAGGCAGGAAAGGTTTATGATACTGAAGTCTTCACTTGTCAGCCTATAGCCAAGGCAAAGGTGGGCGACTACTATTACAGCGATGGTTCAACAAGTTCTGTTCTGAATGCCGACCGTACTTGTGTGGGCATCGTATATGCGCTTACAAACGCAAATGGCGAGATTGATCAGAATCTTACAGAGTCTTCATCGGGCTGTGTGGTTGCCATAAAGGATTTGAACAATTCAACCCTTTACCGTTGGAGTGCGAAGGTTGAGAACACATCAATCGCCGACTATACAACAGTAGACGGAACAAAGAATACGGCGTTCCTTCCATTCTACAAAGGTCAGGCAGGTGTTTATTATTCAACAGAGAACAAACTCGAAATTTCAGACGCAAGCAACATCGCGTTGTGGCCAAAGCAGGGCTGTATCTCTGATTTTGCGGGCGACGACCATGCGCAGTATTTCACAAGCAGTACATATTATGCTGCTGGATACAATAGCCGTAACGGCGGACTTGCTTCACTCAACTGGTATCTGCCAAGTATGGGCGAGTTGCTGATGGTTTATCTTCAGGAGAAGAACGGAGTCATCAGCCATGCCAAGCAGTCGCCATACATCAATCTGAGCGACCAGTCATATTGGTCGTCATCAGAATACGACGACAGTCATGCGTGGGCATTCTCTTACACAAGCGCGAACATTTTTGCTTGCTACAAGACCAGCACACACAACGTGCGTCCAGTTCTGAAATTCTAAGAAAAAAGTGTAATTTTTGCCACTTTAATGGCTGGAATTTATATTCACATACCGTTCTGTCAGCGTCGTTGCATCTATTGCGATTTCTATTCAACGACCGATGCTGACAGGACGGTTTCTTATGTCCGTGCGCTAATGAAGGAACTCCTTCTTCGGAAGGATTATCTGCACGGCGAACATGTAGAGACTATCTATTTTGGCGGTGGAACGCCGTCGCAACTTTCTGTTTCTCAGTTGTCTGAAATTCTCGACTGCATTTATTCTGGTTTTGAAGTCAGCAAGAATGCCGAGATTACGATAGAATGTAATCCAGATGATTTGAGCGAAGAATATGTTGGCGGATTGCGCTGTCTTGCGTTCAATCGCGTGAGCATGGGTGTTCAGAGTTTCAGCGACGAGCATCTTTCGCGACTTCGCCGCCGACATTCAGCCGCGCAGGCTGTCGAGGCTGTCAGACGTTTGCAGAAATCAGGAATCGCAAACATCAGCATCGACTTGATTTACGGACTTCCGGGCGAGACGCTTCAGGAATGGAAGAAGGATTTGGACGCGGCTTTCTCGCTCGATGTGCCGCATCTTTCGGCTTATCATTTGATGTACGAGGAAGGAACGCCGCTCTATAAACTTTATCAGCAACACAAGGTTAGCGAGGTGGCTGAGGATTTGAGCGTGGCGATGTTCGAAACGCTTATTGATAAGAGTGCGGCGGCCGGCTACGAGCATTACGAGATAAGCAATTTCTGCTATCCCGATATGTTTTCGCGTCACAACAGCAGTTATTGGCATGGTGTGCCTTATTTGGGCTGCGGAGCGTCGGCACACAGTTTCGACGGACGGTCGCGCCAGTGGAATGTGGCTTCGCTCGATGGCTATATTGACGGCGTAGAGTCTGGCACGCTGAATTGTGAGGTCGAGGAACTCGATTTGTACATGCGATACAACGATTTTGTGATGACGGCTTTGCGCACGAGCATTGGCGTGCCGCTTGCCCAGATGCGTTTGCAGTTCGGTACAGAACTTTCGGACTATTGCATGAAGATGGCTCGAACATCGCTCTCAAACGGTTTGCTTGAGATTGCCGAACGAGACGACGACAGTTATCTGAAACTGACTCGGAAAGGCATTTTTGTGAGCGATGATGTTATGAGCGACCTCATGTGGGTGTAAAAAAGAAGTGTGATGACGTTTCCCGTCACCACACATCGCATTGCTTTCTTTCTGAATCTTCAGCCGGTTGCTCATCTATTGTCTCTCCGTTAACCTTGCAGTTTACGAATTTGCAATCCTTCGTCTTGAAAAGATAATGGGTGTGTCCTGCCTTTTCAACCTCAAAATTCTCGACTTTGATATTTCTTATCGGCTCGGCATCATTGCCGTCGTAGTAGATGGCGTATGCGTCGGCTTTTCCGGCTTTTACGTTGCTAATGCTGAAGTCTGAATACCGCGCTGGAAAGTTGCCGCCTCGATAGCCGAAATAGTTCGTCTCGAATCGCAGAACGGCTCCGGCTGCCGATTTAATACTGATTGAGTCGACGAATACGTTCTCGATGAATCCGCCGCGGTCGAGGTTCGATTTAAAGAGAAGAGCGTTCTTTACATTGCCAATTTCAATGTTGCTCATGAAAACGTTTTTTACGCCGCCCGACATCTCTGAGCCGATGCACAATCCGTTACATTCGCTGTAGAATTTGCAGTTTCTGATTACAATCATTTCTGATGGTCGGGCAACACGGCGGCCGTCGGCATCGCGCCCCGATTTTATTGCGATGGCATCGTCGCCCGTGCGGAACGTGCAGTTTTCTACCAGAACGCGTTTGCTCGATTCCGGGTCGCATCCGTCGTTGTTTGGAAAGTGCGAGTCGATGGTTACATTCCTTACCGTAACATCCTCGCAATAAAGCGGATGGATGCACCAAAACGGACTGTTCTTCAGTGTGATGCCATCAATCAGAATCTGCGAGCACGAATTGAACTCGATGGCACACGGACGCAGATGCGTATTCTTTCCGAAGACTCGCTTTTCTACCGGCACAAGGTCGTCGCCCATCTGCCTTAGCCTGTCAACATCGGCTTTTTCGGGCGTTTCGCCGTGCGTTCCGTGAATGTTCTCCTTGAAATCTTTCGTATCCATAGGCATTCCCCAGCGCGCCATCTCGCCTCCGTTGGCATCTATAGTGGCGTTCCCTTCGCCGGTTATGGCGATATTCTTCTGCTTGTAAGCCCTGATCATCGACGAACGGTTGTAGACTTCCGTGCCTTCCCATCGCGAGAGCACGGCTGGCTGATAGTCATCGGGCTTCGGGCTGAAAACGATTTTTGCTCCGTCTTTCAGATGCAGCCTTACGCCCGATTTCAGCTCGATGCTTCCTTTTATGTTGTACGTTCCTTGCTGAACGATGATTGTTCCGCCGCCGTTTTTGCTGCAATCGTCAATCATTTTTTGCAGAACTTTTCTCGAAGCGTTTTGCGGCAGACTGAATGTCTTGTCGGAAATCTTCGGAGTGCTTATGCTTGCGGCGATGAGTTCTTGCTGACGCTTGCCCGAAACACCTTTCAGATGCACGCGTTCGGCATTGAGCGTTGGCGAAACCTTGCAGATTGTTCCATTGGAATTGTAACTTAGTTTGTCGTAGCATACCGAGCGGCGCACTCCGCAATGAAAGCTGTCATGCAGATATTTGCTGATGTCGGCGGTGTGATAGAACAGATAATCCTCGCCCTTGTAGTTTACGATTGAATGATGATTCGTTCCGCTGTTCACAGGGTCGAGAATAACGCCTTGGTAAGTGTACGGACCGAGCGGCGACTTGCTTGTGCAGTAGGCAATCTGCGGCTCATGACCGTGAAATGGTCCGTCGGAATACGACATGTAATAGATTCCGTTTCGCTTGTGAACCCACACCGCTTCGAAGAAATCCTTAACGCCCTCGATTATGTGAACCTTTCCGTCGTACGAAATCATGTCGTCGTTTAGTTTGATGCAGCAAACGGTATTCTGCCCCATAAAAAGATATGCCTGACCATCGTCATCAATAAACACGCATGGGTCTATGAAATCTCTGTCGCACACAACTCCCGGAGAATCTATTGAAATGAGCGGATGCCCAAGCGGGTCGCGAAATGGTCCGTCGGGTCGGTCGGAAACCGCCACACCGATGTGTTTCTTGTCGGTTGGGTAGTACAGATAGTATTTCCCGTTTCGGCAGATGCAGTCGGGAGCCCAAGCCGCTTCTTTTGCCCATTTCGTCTGCTTCGTTGGATTGAAAATCACGCCGTGGTCTGTCCACGTTTTCATATCAGTTGTGCTGAATGTGTGATAATCTTCCATCGAGAACGAAAGCGCGTCGTCTTTGTCGTGGCTCGGATAAACCCACAGAGTGTCGCCGAAAACTCTTGCCGAAGGGTCGGCGCTGTACATGCTGTTTATTATCGGATTATGATTCTGTGCCGCGGCATTTGCCGTTATCATGGCAAGTGCCGACAGCAGAAGTGCTGATTTCAGTTTCATTTTTGTCATTAGGGTTATAAAAAAGTAATGAATGCAAAAATAAACATTTCTTGTCTAAGCCTTTGGTCTTGCTGCTGAAAAATGTTAAGTTTGCACAGCAAAAAACAAAAATAATATGAACGAAACTATTAAGAACATCGTCACACGCCGAAGTGTGAAAAAGTATCAAGACAAGGCTGTCCCGACAGAACTTGTCGAGGAGATTGTAAAAGCCGGAACATTCGCTCCTTCGGGAATGAACAAGCAGTCTGCCATCATCATTGCCGTTACTAACAAGGAGATGCGTGACCGCCTGAGCCGCATAAATCTCGACATCGTTACGGGCAGAGGATTGAAGACCTCTTCGGGTCATTCCGACCCCTTCTATGGTGCGCCGGTGGTTCTCGTTGTTCTTGCAAAGAAAGAGATTGGAACCCGTGTTTACGATGGCTCTCTGGTAATGGAAAACATGATGATTGCCGCTCACAGCCTTGGCTTGGGCTCATGTTGGATTCATCGTGCCAAAGAAACCTTTGAGACCGAGGAGGGCAAGCAGATTCTTCGTGAACTCGGGATTCCTGACGAATACGAGGGCATTGGCAACTGCATTGTAGGCTATGCCGCTGACGATGCGCTGAAGCCTCAGGTTGCACGAAAGGACGATTATATTAAATGGGTAAAGTGATTAGCTTTACCCATTTTTTTATCAATAGTTCTCAATCAACGCTTTTCGTTTCTGTCTTTTCAGATTCTGGCGGTGTTGAATTTTCTTGCCCCAAAGTTCATGGAAAACAAGGCCTAATAAGGCTCCGACATTGACACCCTGTTGTATCTGTTGCATCATCTTTATGTCATGTTTCGGCTTCGAAAAATCGAACTTTCGGTTCATGCTGTTTGAGTGCCCGTAGATGACGACTTCGTCCAGCGCGTAGGAGTTGGAAAGCAGGAAAATCGTGTCGTTTCTTATATTGTCTTTGTAAACAACGCGTTTCTCGTAGGCGGGATGGGTGAGCGTTATGCTCTTAAAACCGTTGCGCAGTGAGAATGTGCCATCCCAGATGCTCTTCGTCTTTTGCTTGTCGTCGGTGTAGACAATAATGTCGCGTAACGGCACGCCTGTCTCTACGTTTACGACGATGAAATGTCGCAGAGAGTCGACCTCGTTGCTGCGGCACGAATCGGCAGGTGCTTGTGCATTTATGTTTTGCATCGTAAGCAGACCTGCGGTCATTAAAAGTGTAAGTTTACAAATCATTAGTTAGAGGTTTAAGTTATAAAATTATGTAGTCTTATGATTTCAGATTGTTTTGGGCATACAGATTGACTGATGTTTTTGTGAAGTTTGGGTAAAGCCTTTCAACCTTACCCAAACTATTTTTTCGGCTATTTTGAATAATTCTTCAGTTTGTTGCGATAGTATTCGGCAAGGTCGCTCCATTTGTAATAAGGATAGGTGTCGGTCTTTGCTGGCAGACTGACCTCAACCTCGTTCAGAAGACCCTTTACCAAGATGTCGCCGTTGCCTTTCTTTGGACGGAAGAACACAAGTTGTACGTTCGATGCCATCGGATAAATCTTGTAGTTGCGCCAATGCTCGTCGAGTTTGTCAAGGTCGTCGAAAGTCTTTCCGTAGTCGCCAAGTTCGAGAAGGGTTACGAGCGGCATCAAGCAGACTTCGTGGCCGAATCGCATTGTTGCTCCGTTGAACGAGCGGTTGTTCACAATCGTGTCGCAGGTTTCGATGATGTTTTCGAGCAGATTGTACTGATGATACGGACCTTCGAACTTGTTGTACTTTGAGTTTCCGTAGCGCAGATAGTAACTGATGTTCTTTATTCGCCAAAGATTGTAGCACTCGTCGGTAGTGAAGAGGTCGAGTAGCGAGTAGTTTACATCATGGCTCTGCATGTTTCCTGCAACGTCGAAGAAATTCTGCATCAGACTGTGCGAGTTGATGTTGTCGGAGATATATTTCTTGTCGTTGAACAGTTGAGATACAAATCTCTCTGGGTCAACCCATTTCTGACGGTATGTCTCCGGAATCTCGTTTATGCCTTTCATCGCCTCGGCAACCTTTGGTGTGATGCTCTGGTTAAGGTATCGCTGGAATTTCTGGCTCGCATCGTTGTGTATTCTGATGTTAGGGTTGAATGCTGCAAGTTCCTCGCACTCGGCAACCATGCTCAGCATACATCTGATAACAACCGTAGAGCGTGCATCGACCTGTGCGTTGCCTCTAAAGACCTCGGGAAAGTTCTGCGTCATGCGCTTTCCGATGCCGTGATGCTGGCGTTCGCCAACGGGAGTGAGGTCGCCAAGTCGCTTCTCGGTTGTCTTGTAGAACTCTTTGAGGATGTCCAGTACCTCCTCGCCCTTTGGCGTAAGTTTGCCGTATTTTTTTGCTGCACTCAGTTTTTCTATCAAGCCTGAGTACTGACTGTCGTTGATGAGCCATCGTGAGCCGTGGCGTGCGTAGGTGCTGATGTAAAACGGTTCGTAGCCCTTTGGCGCAGGCGTAAGTTTTTGACTTGGTGCCTGATACGCAACATAGTTGCTTGCGCAGAGAAGTCTGTTTGATGTTATCTCAGCCAATGCCGACTCTTGTGCGCTTGCGCTGATTGTAAGTGCTGTGAGTATTACAGAAGATAAAAATTTTCTCATCGATTATTGTTGTTTGGTTAAAAGATATTCGGCAAATACCCTTGCAGCGCTTTCTACCTTTTGCGCGCAGGGACGTTTCTTGTAGTATTCGGCATTGCGCTGGTCGGGAATGTAGGTATTCTTAACCACGGGGCAGCCGTTAAGGCCTAACAGCTCGGCGCAAATCACCGAGCCGTTACGCTGTTTAAAAACTTCAAGCAGATCTTGTACAACCTTGTAGCAGGCTGCTTTTCCTTCGCGGTCACTGCCTTCGGTCTGTCCGCAGTCAAGTCCCACGAGTGTTACAATTCCCGACACGGCTCCGCACATCATTCTCATGCGTCCCACGCCGCCGCCAAATCCTGCTCCAATCTTTTTTGCCGTTGTGCTGTCAATGCCATAGATGTCGGCAAACGCACAAATCACGCTCTGACAGCAGCCGTAGCCTTGCATAAAGGTTTCTACGGCAAGTTGTACTCTTTCGTCTGCTTCTTGTTTAGTCATTTCTTCTTATAGATTTTTATTTTCTGCCGTGTCCTGCCGAAACTTCAATAGGTTTTACCACAGGTTTAGGAGTAGGACGATAGTTGTCCTTTCTGTGATTTCTGTCGAGGCGGAACTGACCGGTATATTTTTTCAGAGTCCATCTCTGATTGCTGTTTCCGTTGTACTGGTACAGGTGGATGCGTGTTCCTCTTGATGCGTAGCTCTGCGGAACGTCGAGAACGTATCTGCTGTCTTGTGCGCTCTCAATCACCACGCTTCCGTCGGGATACTGAATGAATCTCCACTTCTGCGCATTCGATGCGTTAGGAATGTAGAACTGTATTCTTCCGCCGTTGATAGCCTTTCCGGTGTTGAGGTCGAGGGCGAGCCCCTTGTTAGCATCGTCGTAGATGTAGTAATAGTCGCCCACGCGCTTGATGTAGAGCGGTTCTTCACGGTCGTCAAGACCGATTCTGTTTCCGCTGATTCCGGCACGCATAGAGATGTAGTATGAATTGTTGCAGTTTGTTGAAAGAAGGTAGTATCCGTCGCTCGGATAGATAACCGTTCCCCTCTGCTGATGTTTCTGCTGGTGATGGTGAGGCGGATTGGCATGCTGCTGATGATGCTTCTGCTTCTCATAGCCATGTACTTTCTGAATGTTTGTCTCGGCGTTAGCCACTAATGTCATACCGCAAAGCAGTAGGGCGAATAAACTTTTTGCACTCATAGTCTTTAAATGTTTTAAATTGGTTATTTTGCAAAAATATTAAAAAAATGCGCTTCTGCAAGCGTCAGACATAATAAAAGTTGTCAAAATGCTTTTGCGTTTTGGCAGATTATTTCAGGAGTGTTATTGACATGATAAAAAATCCCATATCAAAATACTCTTTGGCATAAAATTTGATAAGTTCAGATTAAATGTATAAAATTTTTTCTGATTATGAATAATAATGAAGTTCCGGTTTTGCTGCTAACCGGATATCTGGGAAGCGGCAAAACTACTCTTTTGAACCGTATTCTTTCGAACAAAAAAGGTATAAAATTCGCGGTTATTGTAAACGATATAGGCGAGGTTAACATCGATGCCGACCTTATTCAGAAGGGCGGAGTTGTTGGCTCAACCGACGATAGTCTTGTGCCTCTTCAGAATGGCTGTATCTGCTGTACGCTGAAGATGGATTTGGTTCAGCAGTTGCACGACATCGTTGCTCAGGGGCGTTTCGACTACATCGTCATCGAGGCAAGCGGAATCTGCGAGCCTGCGCCAATTGCCCAGACTATCTGTTCAATTCCGCGCATGGACCCTAAGTATAGCGAGGGCGGAATTCCTAAACTCGATAGCATCGTTACGGTTGTAGATGCCCTGCGCATGAAGGACGAGTTCGGAAGCGGAAGCAGTCTGTTGGCTACATCGATAGGCGAGGAGGATATCGAAAATCTTGTAATTCAGCAGATTGAATTCTGTAACATCGTGTTGCTTAACAAGGCTGCCGAGGTCGCTCCTGCCGACTTGCAGAGAGTCAAGGAAGTGGTTCACGCCCTTCAGCCAAAGGCTCAGATAATTGAGACGAACTATGGCGATGTTGATTTCGACAAGATTCTGAATACCAATATGTTCAACTTTAACGAGGTGGCAACATCGGCTGCGTGGATGACCGAGATTGAGAAGCCTATGGACGAGGAGTCTATGGAGCACGAGTTGGAAGAAGAACATCATCATCATCACCATCATCACGACCACGAGCATGATGAGGAGCATCATCACCACGACGAGGAGCACGAGCATCACCATCATCACGATGACGACGATGATGAGGATGGCGAGGTTTGCGAGAAGTGCGGACATCATCATCACCATCACGACCATTGCCATTGCCACGAGGGTGGCGAGGTTGAGGAATACGGCATCGGTACGTTCGTATATCTACGCCGCAAGCCTATGGACATGGTTAAGTTCGACAATTTTGTGGCTAAAAAGTGGCCTAAGAACATTATCCGTGCAAAGGGAATTTGCTATTTCCAGACCGAATATGATGTGTGCTACTTGTTTGAGCAGGCTGGAAAGCAGGTTTCTATGCAGAACTGCGGTCAGTGGTACGCCACAATGCCAAAGGACGAGCTGGAAGACTTTATGGCTAAGAATCCGGGATTGCAACGCGACTGGGACGAGAAGTACGGCGACCGTATGCAGAAGATTGTTTTCATTGGTCAGCATCTCGACAAGGAGGAGATTGTAAAGGCTCTTGACGAGTGCTTGATTTTGGATTGATAGATATTTTCAGAAATAGAAAAAAGGAGAAATGCTTGAAATGGTATTTCTCCTTTTTTTTGGTACGCTCGGCATGAGCATTGTCTAACGGGTGTAAGTCCCGAGTGAGCCCTAATAGCGGGAATCACATAGCCAAAGACAAGGGTGTCCATTGCGACGCGGAATCTGAAGGAAGTCTGAGTCAAACATCTGCTCTGATGCACAAGAACATGATATAAGGCCGGTGCAAGTGTGGTGAGTCTGCATAAGAAGACAAAGCCCAATAGTTATCCGGAACTTGCAAAGGTAAATCATGCAGAGATAAGATGGAAAGAGTATGTTCTTAACTGGGGAGGTCTCACGGACGCGGCAACCCGACAAGTCATATGGCACTCGGAGCCGCGGAGTAACGCTTGCCGTGAGAAGTCAGCAGAGGTCATAGTACCTGGAAAAAAGTCGGGGAAGGACCGAACCTTATTGAAACAAGTTTAACAGTAAAGATTACTCGATGAAGGAAAGAATGCAGAATACATCCGCGAATGCGCATGGCTGCCCACAAAAAGATAGGACGGCATCCGAAGGGTATGTGGGAGTGCAGACCTACATGGAGATAATCGAAGGCGAACTTGTGGAAATGCACTTTGATGGACAAGGTCTCATGGAACAGATAATCGACTTCGCCAACCTGCGGACAGCCTACAGGCAAGTAGTTCGGAACAAGGGCAAAGGCGGCGTTGACGGGATGGACGTCAATGATTTATTCACTTGGTGTCAGTCCCATATCGAAGACCTGAGGCAATCCCTCATGGACGGGACATTTGTCCCCAATCCAGTAAGGCGCGTAGAAATCCCGAAAGACAACGGTAAGAAACGTCTGTTAGGCATCCCTACGGTGATAGACCGCATGGTACAACAGGCCATCAGCCAAGTCATTTCGCGCATCTACGAGCCGCAATTCAGTCGCACGAGTTACGGTTTTTCTGCAAGAGCAAACGAGCCGCCCGACGCGTCAGCGAATCCATTACGGCCTTCATCGAGAAGAAACTCTATTTGAAGGTGAACCGCGAGAAGACCGAAGTGGGGAGTATTATAGGCATGAAGTACCTCGGATATTCCTTTTATATTATGCGTGGGGAGTGCCGACTGAGTGTCCATTCCAAGACGTACGACAAACTGCGCAAGAAACTGAAAGAGGCTACTAGGCGGAGCAATGGGATGGGTTATCAAGGCCGCAAGGAGAAGATGCACCAAATCATCCGCGGATGGATAGAGTACTTTCAGTTGGCAGACATGCAGACGCGACTGAAAGCGATAGATGAATGGCTACGCCGACGTTACCGCATGTGTATATGGAAGGCCTGGAAGAAATGCGGCACTAAGGTGAGAAACCTCATCAAGTGCGGCATAGCGGAATGGCAAGCCTACGAATGGGGCAACAGCAGCAAGAAGTATTGGCGAGTTGCAAAGAGAGGGTGTGTCAAAATAGGCACATCCTTTTTTTGTATCAAAGCCCCGACTTTCTCAAGCCAGGGCTTCGTTATGTCGTAAAGTTTTCGTATCTTTACAACATGCAATATAAAACGCAACAAAGATACCACTTTCGTCCGTATTCTCCAAATCAGACG
>Ga0256405_10002126_pt1 | contig 48032 bp, 45 predicted proteins | sample RumenRJG_02DNA_FD_189096 | JGI IMG/M metagenome (GOLD analysis project Ga0256405, IMG submission 189096) | Bovine rumen microbial communities from Lethbridge, Alberta, Canada - RJG_02 | ecosystem: Host-associated > Mammals > Digestive system > Stomach > Rumen | place: Canada: Alberta...
TACTATCCTATTCATAGTGACCTCCCATTGTATGCGGTAATCCCCGCTTCTGAATTGTACCGAATACATTCAGTATACGGGTAAATCCACGAATCTACAATTGTGGGGGTCACTTCATATTATCTATAAATATTCGACAATGATTTGGCTCTAAATTTATGAATGATATTCATACCAACAACATTACATCTTCGTCTTTCGTTTATTAGTTTTTGAAGTTCTTGAATATTTTCTATTGTTGCACCATTACCCATTACAGAAACGGCTCCATCAATTTTATGTGAGAGCTTTAGATACTTCCATTCCTGTATGATACGTTCCACTGCCTTCACAATAATTGCAGAAGAAAGAATAATACGTAAGGAAACCCCAGATCCAAAGGATGTTTTTATCAAGAATGCTCCTATTATGATCAGGACAGAAACCACTATCAGTATGAGAATCCTTGTCTTCAACAGCCTTTCATCCCACCAAGCATTTTGGCTTTGACATTCCAACTGAACGTCCTTATCTGCACATTCGCCTGATAATTCATACCAATCTTTCACGCCAGGAGGATCATCAAATCCAGTGTTCTTTATTTGTATTGTACATTCATCTGCGTATTTTCTGCAGCATTCTTCAGCTTCCTCGTGTATTCGCCTTCTGTCATTTATCGTATAGTGGTTGTATTCTATATCCAATACATATGAATCAAAGTATGCTCTGTGATCAGCTGCCTTTGAAATATGATTGGCTTGAAACAAAGAAGCCACTAAAGCCAAGACATCGCATATTATAGGTATTATCGTTTGAGTAAACAATCCTGCTGAAGACGGAATAAGTATTGCTAATGCGGATAGGAAACACATTATCCACGCTATATTTCCATCACTCTCTGCTTTATTAAACATCTTTCTGGCATAGAACTGGATTTTCAGTAGTCCTTCTTCATTTTGTCTTGTTTTTATTAATTCTCTTTTTGTACTCATTCAGTTCATTCTCCAAGGAATTTAAGTCTATAGCAAGCTGTGTCATAAGATTATTGTTTTTGTAAAAAGGCAACATATAAATACCATGACAATTTCGGATTCTTAATCCGCTTCCACAGGGACAATCATGATGTCCTCTATAGTTATGATAGAGCATAAACTCAATCAAATTTTTGGCCTGTATTAAATCTGATGCATGTAATAGTTCTTTATATGATTCAATTAATCCTAGGGCTCCGTGGCTTCGCTCACCGAATGGGAACTGACCAAATTCCATATAATATTCATATGAAAAGAAGTATGGCTCTACATACTCATCCATCCAAGCCAGCAAATCAAACCCTTCAATAAATCTGAGGCGAATTACTATATCCGTTTCCAGACATAGCATTCTATTTGTGTATATGTGAGGATACGTTTCATTAATGTATTTTGAAGAATCAATTACATAGGGTAAACTCTCACATCCCAAAGGAATAATCACTTTCAAATCATATGTCTTCCTTATTGTGTAATCGTTGAAGGTTCGATGTACTACAATACTCCCGGTAATTTCAATTGAATCTTCATGGGTTTCTGCTATATGTAAATTCGGATATGCCACAAGCATTCTTTCAACTTGAGGCATAACCGTATTTTTCGTAAATACTATTGTGTTCTCCATGGTTTCGCAGTGCCCCCAGAATTAAAGGTTCTTGCTGGTTCTGCATTATATTTTGATCCCCAGCTTCTTTTAATAACAGAACTGCCGAATGCTGCTTCTGCCTTAGCACGGAATGATTCATCAGATAGCTGTAATGAGTCTATTAGCTGTTCTTTTACTGCCGCTACCCATCTAAAGAACGTTGTTGGTATACGGGAATCCTGATTCCATTTATCTGCCAGATTATCCTCTGGATTTGCCGGATTTTCTATGACCCACTTGCCGCTCGTCTTTCGGATAACGCTCCTATCCGAATATTTCTGTCTAAAGTCAAGCTCATCTTGAGTCATCTGCTTCGCATATATTGAGAATTCGCCAATGACATATTCTAGCAATTCAATAGGCGAAGAAGATGGATCTGCCTTGGATGCAATTCTTGCTACCACAGTATTGATAATTGCAGAAATTGGCTTGATGTCATCTCCATATTTAACCTTGCTATAATACACGTCCCGATGATACTTTAATATCTGTATAACTCTCTGCAAAGACGTGCGGTTCAGTTCATCAGGTATCTCCTCCACAGAGTTAAATATGCCTCTATTGTTCTCGAAGAGTCTCTGCCTGTAATCATTTTGTGAGAAGATAGAATATAACATATTGATACCTAAAAACCATTGGCGATAACCTTTTGGATTGTTTGTAATCCAATTGTAAACCCTTTGCTGACTGTATCTGGGAATAGAGATAGCAGTCCATAGCAGTTCTGGATTATCACTCTCAGCCCTTAATCGCTGTTTCGTTTCATAAGATTCATCTGCTGCTGGTACTATGTCTATTGAGAAACCTACCCCACCGACATTTGCATATTCTATGGTAAAGCATTCATCATAAGTTGTAAGTCGTCCGCCATAAAGTTCACATCCCTCTAAGATGTCCTTGATTTTATCTCTGAGTTCTTTCGGGGAAATCTCTCCTTTAATAGCATTCACCTGGCAAATAAAGTCCAAATCATAGTTCCTATCTTTATCTTTGGAATATGGTCTTGTAACTGTACCAAGCGCAAATGATCCCTGTGGATAAATAGTAGCTTCCAAACCATGTGTTTCAAGATAATGAGCAATATTCTCATACTTCTCAACAGCATTTTTATACATAGTTGGAGAAATGTCCAACCCTTCTATAATTTTCAACAAATCAGCCTGTCTTTCGCTTATATTCATTGAACGGCTCCTTTCTTCATGTGTTAAAATTCGTCGAAATAAGTTCGTTATCTTTTTTGAGAGTAATAAGGCTCCATTATTTTGATTATCTATATCATAAAACACCTCCTGCCTGTTTCATCGAAAAATGCGTCAACGATTTTTTTGCAATGTTCGACACATAAAACTTGAAACAAGCCGGAGGCAATGTTAAACTCTAAGTGGTTAACAGTGTGTGGAGTCAACTACTCCGGCATGCTTCGTGAGGACAAGAGGTTGCCGCCTTTTGTCTTCTTTTTTATGTGTTTACCATCGACTATTATAGTCAGCAAAATAAACACTGTCAATATGTTGTTGTTATTTATTTTTCGAACACAATATGTTGTATTATTTTGTCTTGTAAAGTCTTTCCTTAATTGCTGATTTTGGGAGTCTTACGATTCCACCGTTTAGTTCTTCGAAAGACTCAAGGCACTCTCTGTACTCTTTGATATCGATAAAATCTTCTTCAAGCAACTGATCAAGAATACCAATTGTTCCTATAACAGAAACACCCTCCGCTTCCGCAGCCTTCCGTAGTGCACCATCACCTGTAAGAAGGGTAATGTTTCTCTCCTTTGCTACAGCAAGGGCCATGCAATCATGTATTGATGGTTTCCTGTATCTGGCATTGTACTGCTCCGCAAGCATATATTCTTCGATAGAAACATCTATGCTTTTAAGTCCGCTCTCTAACAGTATATCGTCAAGATTTGCTGGCTTTATCAGCTCATTTTCTATTGTTTCCTTATACATTATGAATGTATAAGGAAGTCGAAACGGCAACTGGAGCTTGTCTATTGAAAAAAAATCGATCCATACATTTGTGTCGCTGCTAATATACTGCATATCTTTCTCCTATGCTATTCCACAATATTCAGCAACAACATCATATGGCTGTTTAAGTAATTCAGCGCCACGCTGTATAGAAATACCTTCCTCGGTAACAGCTCTGTACACAAGCTGTTCAAACAAATGAGATGATTCCTTTGCTGCATTTACTTTTTCATTTTTTCTTCCGCCATTTTTATTCAATGCAATAAAGTAATCTCTGCATGCCGACTCACTGATTATACCGCAATTGCGAGCTCGAATAGCTAGAAGGGAAAGAGCTATACCATATTCTTCGCAGACCAAATACATGTCCTTCGTAACAGATCTTCGTCTCAAACCCAACTCTCTGATTGCATCTTCTTTTGGTAACAAAAAAGCCCCACCAATAGCTGTAGCCAGGTCTTCAATCTCTCTATCACCTAATTCTTCTGGCCAATCAAATGCGAAATGAGCAGCTTCATGCCCTATAGTTGTCCTAATACGATCTGCAGTCATATTCTTTTTGACCACAATATAAGGCCGTCCATTTACTGTTCCGTTCATGCCCGAGAAATCGGGATCATCTGAATCGAACATATACAGAAGTATCCCTTTGTTTTCAATTATTTCCACCAAATTCCCAACTGGTCCGGATTCAGCAACCCCAAGATATTTTCTTAATGCGCGTCCATTAACTTCAACATCATCATTCAAAGGGATCTCTCTGATTCCAGGTGACTCCGGCAGAACATCTCCGCCTAGCATTTCTACAGCATCAAAGAAGCGGCCAAAATATTCTTCAACAGATTCCCGAATATACTCTTGGCGCATTTTGCTCAGTTTGCTGTTTTTTCTGAATCTTTCATGTTCAAACTGTAAGCCCAGATTACGAGATGCAATAAAATCAATAGCACTTACACCAAGTACAGATGCAAGCTTCTTAATGATATCCATATCCGGATATCTGTCACCATTTTCATAATGAGTAATCGACATAGCAGAAACCCCGACTCTAGAAGCAAGTTCTTTCTTTGTCAGATTATTCTTCAGTCGGTAGTATTTCAAATTGCGCTCAAACATATTATCACCCTCCTGTTTATATTATATCCTAATCCAAGAAAAAGTAAACAGTTAATTAATACACTTAGACTCCTTTTGGTCAATTTGAAGTCAATTTCAGGTCAATGACTTTTTGTTACATCTATGTTATGAAACGCGTCATTGACGAAAACGGATTTTTGCTACATACTGTTTTCGGAGGGTATTATATGGATGCAATAGAGAAAAAGATGATCCCCGGAGAACATCTGAATTTTTAAGGCAGAAGTGCGGCTACTCACAGCAGAAGGTTCAGGCTGCAATCGTTATCAACCAAAGTGATTATTCAAAGATCGAACAAGGACGGCGGCGGCCTACCATCGACCAGGCAATCAGTCTGGCTAATCTCTTTGAGACAAGTCTGGACTATATTTATGGGCTGACAGATATGCCAGGCCCCTATCCCCGCCGCAATGGTCCAGAGTTCGATGTTACACTTCTCATACATGGTGAGAATAATTGGTCTAACATCTTCTGGAAACGATAAAACCCATTCCTGAAATGATTCGATAAAACGCCCTACTCTTTCATCCGTTTCATCTATTTTTGATTTGAATAAACTAAGAGTATTATTGGTTAATTTCGCCTGACTCTAAGTGGCGAATTTCTCCCGACTCTAACAAAACTCTGCTATAATCCAATCATACACGAGGTGACCACAATGAAAGTAATTCTTAGCAGAAAAGGTTTTGATACTAAAAACGGCGGTATTCCAAGTCCGTTCTTCGAAGATGGCACGATGATTTCTTTTCCTATTCCGAGTACTGACGAATACACCTATCGGGATTTTGTATATGACGGGATGGAATACGCAAAGATCCTGAAAGATCTGCACTACAAAGGCAACCCAAACTGTCATCCGGATCCTGATTTGGATCAAAGCAGAAGAAAGAGTAAGTGTGATGGCTGGGTGCCGGCATTTGGCCAGATCAACGCATCCGCAACATACCTGAAAAACATCGGTGTGGAAGTCGGAGATCTGTTTCTTTTCTTCGGGAACTTCCATTGTGTAACCAACGACAATGGGACAATCAAGTACATTCGAAACTCAGGTGATTTCTATAAAGATAATGACATTCAGGTAATCTGGGGTTATTTGCAGATAGGCGAAATCCTTGACACCACCGAGAAGCAACGTAAACTCAAATGGCATCCGCATTCCTATGAACGCCGAACCAGCAACTCGACAAATCTCATATTCAAAGCAGCGGACACCCTCTCGTTTGATCCAAGCAAACCCGGAGCCGGCCTGCTATCTTTCGATAAGAAACGAGTCCTGACACTATATGGTTGCAGCAAAGCAACCTGGAAAAAGAACGAGGTCTATGACCCGGAACATATTTATAGCAAGAGAAAAAACTCAGCCAACGATCCTCGGAACGGAATATACTACTCCGGAGTGTGGCAAGAACTCGGTCTGAAGGAATCTGACAAATGCACTGAATGGGCAAAAGCAATCATCTCTGATAAAAAAGAGGAAGCGACTAAAGGTAATGTCCTTTTGATCGCAGAACACCATAACTGGGGTTTGCAACGCCTGAATGACTGGCATAAGACATTGTACATACTGCGAAATGATGGGAATCTCACCATCGTATCCTATGAAGGAGAAACAATAACCGAGTACCAGAAAAAGATATCCAACAGAAATCTGTCATTCATTCGCAACCACATTGAGGAATATATGGTTTCTGCAGAATGCATCGACGTCTGTGACGGAACTGCATGGGAGATCCAACATGGATTCCAGTTATTTGAGCTTGGGTACGTGTACGGAACAGTTCTTGAAAAAATCACAGATATCCTTTATGCGGCCGGGAAATGATTCAAAAGAAATGACAACCCACAACGGTGTTCGGACCAGGTAATTTAGCCAGTCCTTAGGTGGCTCACTTATAAAACAGCAAGCATGCGCTGCTATTTTCATGTCAGCTAAAATCCTTTCGCTCAGTATCTGTCCGTTCTCTCCTCTTCCTCCACAACCAAACCACCATCACACCACACAGCACTCCCGCCGCATCGATGCACATATCCCTGACCTCACAGCTCCTGCCGGCAACGAACAACTGATGAAATTCATCCGTCACAGCATATGCCGCGCCCACTGCCCATGCGATCAATCCGGATCGCCGCATCTCGCCAAACAGCAGCATCGCGCTCATCCCCAACAGCAAATACTCTGTGAAATGCGCACATTTCCTTACTGCAAAACCAACACTTCCCGCATCGACATCAAACACTGCCACCAGAAACTGAACAATGAAGTTGCTCTCATTGCTCGACAGATCGCCCGGCAGCGCCGACTGGATGAATATGAATGCCATGATGAAGAGTGTTGTGATCAGATATTTTCGTTGCATGGTATTTGGCAAAATCATCACATTCTAAATGAGCGACGATGAATATATCACCTATTATTCATTCTGTCCTGCCACCAACAATGACATTCCTCCATCGCTTCTCGTCACAAACTTCATGTTCGGCTGACGATCTACCCCTGTAATGCCAAACAACACGGAGTCCTTTATGAAATGGTGTTCTTCTTTCCCTACTCCCTCACAGAGCAGATGACGATTGAGCAAAAACAATCCTGCCAGAGCTGTCAGAACGGTCTCAAGATTTGCCTTGTTCATATTGTTCTGTCGATCGTGTTTGATTGCATTATAGTTCTGCCACCACTCTAAACCTGTATCCATATTCGAAAAAGGAGTGAGAGAGAGATTAAAATACCTGACATCAACGCTTTGTTCTGCGATATTCGGGTAGCTGGGCAGAATGTCCTGACGGTAGTGATACATATTCTTGTTTTTATCTCCCGGATACCCACAAAGAAGCTTCAACAATACATCTGCCTCCGCGCCGATTGCCTGCAGCTGTGAAACAAGTTCATAAGAATACACAGAAAAATTAGTGCGGTCAAAATACACATATGGCTCTATGTCCATAAACCTCTGTTCTAGATGAATATAGTAATTCCAATATTTCTTTTCAAAATCTGAACGCGTCATATATTACCCTTGCTCTCAACCTGAATTATTGGCAGCACAAAGAAGACCAACTATTCCAATGCTGCCTCCCTTCTCACACCCGGCCGTCTGATATTCATCGAGAACTACCCTTAATCCGCGGCCTTCAATAGTTCCGTAAACGATCTCTGCTCATCGCACTTCTTGTCCAGATCAAACGCCTGCTCATGATAATAATACGAATAATCCACATCCTGATTTGGTGCCGTTTTATGTACTCCGTTTAAAGGAAATATATGATTTAGGTAATGGCTTTTTTCTTTTGACTATTATTGGTTAATTTCGCCTGACTCTAAGTGGCGAATTTCTCCTGACTCTAACACCGTTATTGAATTCATTCTGTATTCTGTTGGTAAGGCAGATTAATCCCTTGCCCAAATAAATCATTTATCGCACTTTGGATATTAATATCGCTAACTCCATGACACTTCAACTGCATAGCATATATAATCCATTTCAAATATACTAAATCCAAAAAAGCTAAGCCATTAAAGTCTTTATCCAAATTACCATGCGCAAAATCATTTCTCTGAGCAGCAATTCTCTCTCCCATCTCAGCGTATTTTAGTTTCTCTCCATTCATCTGATATAGCCGTTCACCGAAAATGGTGATTACAGAATCCAACTCCTTCCCAGTATATAATATTTTTTTTGCTAATGAATCGGATTCAATCAGTTTACTCAAAAACTTGTAAATGTTCTTCAGTTCCCCCCTGCTTTCCTTAATCAAATCCCCAAGCTTCTGAGTTGCTGTCCGTTCAGCATTAGTTCTGGCAGTTTTTTTCTTTACACCTTCAGGAAATAGTCTGCGAAATTCCCACTCGAATGCAGCAGTAATCAAGACAAAACTAGACTCGTCAATGGTATGACTTGATTCAAAAGTCTTGGGAATATGTCTGAGATATAGGTTGTTATCTGCAATTGATTGTAACAATTTCCCTATTGAGCCCTCTAAATATTCATGTTTGATATAACGTCCCTTTTTTAATGATTTCTGCTCCTGAGTTATATGCTCTGGAACTGCAACCATCTCCGCAAAAGCTTCGTGCTTATTACCTTTATATGGAGTGCTTAATCTTGTTTTTGTAAAACCAAGATTTTGTCTAAAGCACAAGTACTGAACAAGGCGTCGGGCAATTATCCATAATTGAAAAATGAAATCATAATCATCCGTAGGTTCAAAATCAAAATCCATAGAAGTACTAACGGTAATCGGAGCTTTATCCATTGATGCACTGAGCGTGCGAGTAATATTAAACGATACTTCAACTGATTTCCCAGCAACAATGAATTCCTCTTTATCTATCGCTCTCAGAGTTTTATTGCTAGCCGTAACTCCAATCGTGCTATCATTTTCAAGTCCTCCAAGTGAATACATTAAAACCATATTAGCTGGATATATGTAATTGAGTTCGGGGCTTTCAAAGCTAATTCTATCGATTACATCTCGATCAAACCTACATAGAATATATGCCGCGATATCAACTATTAAAACTGTATTAAAACTATCTATCCCTGCTCCGTAGTTTGTAAAGAAAATGATTCTTTTCCCATCTTCATTACAACGTCCAATCAAATACTTTTCTTCCATTTCAAGAGGGTCACCATTCGCATATATGCCTGGTTTTATCTCTTTCATCAACCAATTGAAATGGATGAAGTCACGCTTTTCTTTCGGAGGAATAAGTCGAAGTTCGTTTTGATCAAATACAAAAGTAAATTCGATGTTTTTATAGGTTATAGTTCCAGTAATCATTTCTATATTCTATATTCTATATCCTATATTAAATGCAAAACCATTATACCTTAAAATTGAATCCTATATTGTTAATCTCCAAATAGTGTAAAAAAATAGGACGTCGTCGTAACTCCGCCCCGTCAAAACCTTTCGGTTTTTTTTTGTTAACAAAAGTATAATCGGTAGTATCAACACTGTCAATACCTTCGACTAGTATTTTACTTATCTTGTTATTAAAGTGTTAACCTTTATTCTTTATCTTCATCTGTCCTTTTTATATACTTAGTATAATCGTTATGCACAATTGATTGTCCTAAAGGAATCAAACCTATTAAACCTATAAAAATTGATAATGCCGCAGAGAAAGGAATGTCCAATTGTGTACAAATATAATAAACAATTAATACAACAACTGCTAATACGCCTAATTTAAGAATAATAGCCCCCAAGAATTTTACTAGATTAATAAACCCTTTTTGCTTATCACGACATTCATGAAAGGATTCAAGTTGCTTAACTTTCTCCTCTAGGGAATCTATTTCATTTTGTTTTTCTTGTCCAAGGTTTCTTTCTCTTTCAAGTTTTGTAGTTAAAACATCCACTTCCTCTTTCAAAGAAGATATTGTTTTTCCTTGTGCGTCTATAACTGTTTTATGGTGTGCCATAGACTCTGATGCTCGATCTAAAGAAATGCTGTTTAGCGAAGCACGTTCATGAACATTTTCACCATTTAATTCCTCTGGCAGTGTCTTTTTTTCTTTTAACCCAACAATCATATATGCTGCCGTGTCTGCTGTTAATTCTCCTTGTTCGTATTTGTTCTTAATATCGTAATATGTTGTTGTAATTCCCTGAGTAATGTAACTAGACAGAATTGTCCTGGCCTTAACAACCACATCTAAATTTTGTGGAAATTGTAATGAACCGAATCCTTTATTAAGCTTATACCATAACAAATTCGTTATTGTGCTCAGAGTTATTGCAAAAGAACATTCGTTATCTAATAAGTCGTTCTGATACAGCTCTCTTTTTAGAGCTTCGGATATTTTAACAACTCTTCGAGTATCTGTAATGAATAAATATTTTGTCTCTAAATAATCATTGTATCTTTCCCCTTTTCGCAACTTATTAATATGGCTACAGAAAAGCAATCCCTCATTATTTGCTTCTTCGTTTAATGGGTAACCGCTTATTTCCATACCTTCTAAATTAAACTGATTATCCTCACCTGAATAATATGATTTCCTCTCATCTTGAAGAATCCCATATTCATATTGGAGTTTTCTATAAAAAACGATTTGCTTTTCTTTTACATCAGAAACATCCTTGCATCCCTTTACAATTGCCTCCATTGCTGGTCGTATTATCAAGTCGCCTTTTCCCTCAACGACTCTTTCAGCACCCTCAAAATATCTATCAACCTCTTTTTTAACCGCATCAAAATACTTTAGATGAACTTTTTTTACTCCTTCGTTAGCAGTCCTGGTTAAGTTGATAAAATCCATGGCAAGTTTGTGATACAATCCACCATTTAAGCCAGTTATATCAAACAAAATTTCAGTATCGAGGAATAACACTAATGGGCTCTTAATACTCCCGAGTTCGCGAACATCATGTGATAATCCCGCGTAAAGAATTCCTCCCTCCCGTATTTCTGACAACTTATGTTTAATATAATCATTATGTTCATTTACAAGAACGAATTCGCTTATCACCTTATGATACTTGAAATCACCATCTTTATCTAAAAGAAAAGCTACTAACTCCTGAAGTAACAGTGGTTCATCAATCGAATCATCTATATCCATTTCATTTTTGTTTGTCTTAGCGAATTCTATCAATAGTTGAGTTAAATCTCTGCTTTCCTCCTCTGATTTCAGCTGACAATAATTAAATGCATCATCACTATCTATGGCATGTCTATTGACTATGTATTTTAAATCACTGCGTGAAATGTAAGGCAATCTACTTATAGCGGTCTGTATAACAGCAAATGGCAAATCAAAACCAAACTCTTTCTCTAGTTCATCCTTAATATCGGAAACAGTAAAACTATATAGTCCTTTAGTTTTAATTAAATAACCAATAAACTCTGCTAGTATTTGATATGGACTACTATACTTCTTTGATTTATATAACTCTTTAAAAGTCGCATATGATGCCAATATGGCAAGAGAATACATGCCTTTCTTCTCCTCTATATTAACAAACCCTATAGTTGTTCCCTCACATACTCCGTCGTCAAAATCTTCTCCACAACCCCATCTATATCCAACAGCTTCGTGTTATGGCTAGTATAGCTTTCTTCCGCTTGTGTTTCAACTTCACCCTTAACAAAGAACTTATCATAGTTCAAATCTCTGGTATCAGCGGCTACACGATAATAGTGACCCATGTCTTCTGATCTGAGTCTCTCTTCTCTGGTCATCAGTGTCTCAAAAAGCTTCTCACCATGTCTTGTTCCAATGATGTTGGTACCAGTATCTCCAAACAACTTCTGCACGCCTTTCGCCAAATCGCCTATTGTCGATGCATCCGCTTTCTGTATGAACAGGTCCCCTGGATTACCGTGTTCAAAGGCAAACTTGACTAATTCCACTGACTCATCCAGATTCATTAGGAATCTGGTCATGGCCGGATTTGTAATAGTGATCGGATTTCCGGACTTGATCTGTTCGATAAAAAGAGGAATAACTGACCCGCGGCTGCACATAACATTGCCGTATCTAGTGCAACAGATTACTGTACCGCCTCTTTCGGCAGCGACTCTCGCGTTTGCAAAGGCCACATGTTCCATCATGGCCTTTGAGATGCCCATGGCATTGATTGGATAGGCTGCCTTGTCTGTACTCAGACAGACAACTCTCTACACACCTTCTTTGATTGCAGCGCGAAGGACATTGTCTGTTCCCTCTACATTGGTCTTCACCGCTTGCATTGGGAAAAATTCACAGGACGGAACCTGTTTCAATGCTGCTGCGTGGAAGATGTAGTCCACGCCTGGCATTGCATCTTCAACAGATTTATAGTCTCGGACATCTCCAACATAGAACTTTACCTTGCCTGCAAAATCAGGATACTTTGCCTGTAACTCATGGCGCATATCATCCTGTTTCTTTTCATCACGTGAAAAGATTCGGATCTGGCCAATGTCTGTTGGTAGAAACTGTTTTAAAACTGCGTTGCCGAAGGATCCAGTACCTCCAGTAATCATTAATGTTTTATCTTTGAAATCACTCATTGTTTCGCCCTTCTTTCATCAAATCAGATTAATCGCTTTCGTTCGTTATCTCAACTATCTTTTCTAAAATGAAATGTTGAGCTTCTTTGTTATAGAGATTAGCGGAATATGTTTTCCCACTCGAGTTCACTTTTATTATCTCTTGAATTCCAATAGATTTTCCTTTTTCAGTAGGAATCTTCCATAAATCACCGTTAGGATTAGTCTGTATTTCAAGAAAATCATTGGCATATAACCATTGTGTTATTTGCGTAGCCTGCAGTTTTTTCTGCCTATTATCTTTATGTTGTTCATTTATAATGTGGACTAAGTGGCTAATTGTAATACTGTCCCCAGGTAAAATAATACGCTTGGCTTGTTCTGAAGTAAGATTAAAGGATGCTTTTCTCGGCACTCCCTCATTCTTTATTTGAATGAGCTCGTCCAAATATTTTACTGTATCACACAGCGATCTTTTTACCAACGGATGATTCAGTATAGTATCTTCTTCAAAAATCCTGTCAGTTGTGGGATCAATTCCCTTTGACAGTTTCTTAATTATTTCTCTCTTACAACGAATATTATCAACATGCATCTCCACCTCTGACCTCCAGCACTAGTTCTCCCAATCTATAGCATCAAGCTCATCCAGCAATACATTGCCAACATCAGGCTCAATCATGTTGACATAATAGGCTTTCCCATATAAATGTTCTTTATAAAAACTATGTGTATCGCCAATATGCTTTTGATGATCAGTGGGCCCGTATTTTTTGCAATAATATATTTCTTTTTTAAGCTCTTTTTTAAACTCTCTTGGCACTCTGATAATGCCATTATTAATGATTAAGCCTGTTATTTCCTGTCTCTGATGCGGAAACAAAATGCGTGTCTTCTTTTCATTTATTTCGAACCCTTCATCTGTAATAATCTCTGTTACAGCTTCAATGATGTTTGCTATCCCTCCATTCCCTGAAATAGTGATATCATCAGCATATCGAGAATAATTAGCCTTGTATTTCTCACAAAGAAGTTTTATTCTCCTGTCAAGCTTAATACATCTAATGTTAGCAAGCATTGGACTCGTTGGCGCCCCCTGAGGTAGTTCATCATCTTCAGTGCAAATATTTGCAAGGCAGCTTGCTAGCTTATACGTATAACCATAATACCTAAAAATCCTAAAGACATCTTCATAAGTAATGGATGGAAAAAAGTCCTTTATATCAATGTTAAGCAAACATGTGCAGTTTAAGTGTCTTTCCGCATTCTTCTTTATAGAAGTTCCTGGAACAAAGCCAGTGGCAGCTTCTGAGCAATACATTTGTGATATTATATTATCCAAAATCCATCTTTGAATATACTTTAGAGATGTTGATGGCACTCGAATTGTTCGATGTCCACCACGTTTTTTCTTGATTCTGATAGTTTTGTATCGATGCGTTCCATGAATCGTCAACGTAATAAAGGGACCATAATCGATGCCAAGAAGTAGCGCAAGATGTTTAACATCAAATATTACGGGAAGCCCTTCATCAACTAACCTTTTCGCATAATCAAGACATCTCGCAATAAATGCTTCATCTTTGCCTGCGTCTAGTAGTTCTTTATTTAGTTTCTCTAGATATTTCCCACTCATTGTACTATTTCCATAGTGCTTGCGCATACGATACTCAAAATCTGATTCGTTCTTATGTATGATTGTAAATGATGTGAATCATTTACAATCATACAAGAATTGATCATTCCATCAATTCTTGTAGTTGAAGAGCCGATCAGGCTGTTCAACTACATGAATTAAGCAGCCTTACTGCTTAGGAGCGCAACTTGCTCTCCGCTTCTATCGTATGCGCAGCACTACTACAGACTATATTAAAAATCTTCAGGTACGTAGACTCTGTCTAATTTCCACGCTTTTTCCAAGTATTCGTCTATCACATTTTTGTTGTCATAATAATCATAAAACTCGGCTGAACTCTTTTGAAGTTTCATTCTTCCCTCAAAAGTCAACTGCAACATATTATTATCATATTTAATTAGATTCTTTTCCAATAGGTTATCAAGCATATCTGTTAATACTGTAGAAGAAACACCAATATAGCTTGTTAATTCGGAAATCAAATATTCTTCATGCTGGTTAAAATATGACAAAACCAACAAATATTTATACTGTCTTTCTATCTCTTTCTGCATTGTAGTTTTTTTGTTTTCTTCTGTGCTTATCTGCTTTCATTTTATTAGGGGTGGGCCTTATTACCCAATCTGGATCAGGCTCTTGCTGCCTTGCAAAAGGAGCTTCATAGTATTCTGTCGAATATCCGAAAATACCAAGAGTATTGTTAGGAGTATTATTATAGAAAGCAGCTAGAGCTTCTGTCTTTTTCAACCCAAAGACTCTATTTCGTGGAATCCCCTTTTCTCTTGAGAATCTTTTGACAATTTCCTTTGCATTATCATATTTGCCTAGTGATTCAAGATTAAATGCTTTATCCCGAATATTGCATGTGACTGGAATAATACGCGTTTGATACTTTTCCTCATTCTTCTTTATTACTTCGAAAGCATCTTTCATCAAGTGGATAGTCAAATAATAAATAGTTTTCCCCTTAAAATCTCTGTTGATAGTGTCAAAAAAGCGAGTGAGTGTTCCTCCAGATCCGCAAAAGTCATCAATTATCACAATTTCTGTAATTCTTTCCCATTCTTCTTCGTTAATTGCATTTAGGTTGTTGGAGATTGATTTCTTATATATTCCATTTGCTATTTTATAATTGTATAAATATTCATATGAGCTATCTGCTTTTCCTCTTTCTTTTGGGATAAAAGTATGCACAGCATTAACATCATTAACTGAATAATCATCTTGAAGCGTTTTGTGTAATTCAACCAAATACTGATTGACAACCTGCTGCGCATAATAGTCGAAATGCTCAAGCAAATCAAGAACTATAGGTCGAACCTCATCTGACAGTGACTCGATCCATAAGTCAAAAGAATCTCTAAACTTTTCTAAACAGTAATCCCTAACTGGTATTGAATTTATAAATCTGTCTCTATAAGAAGAAAAATCTTGCATTGCTTCTTTCCTTAAATCTATCTGTAATATGTTGTACTATCAAATTATCTGTTTTCTTAAGAAAGCACTATATCGAAGGCATCACCAGTGTCAATAGATGATCTTGAAACTCATGCAAAACTTCACCAATCTGTCCGAGTGTCGCTTTAGGTATTACTGGCGCAAGACGTCAATAAATAGCTATCTGATCAAAACTACTTTTATACAGATAGAGAATTCCTTATTTAAATGTCCCCGCCATATCAATACTCCTAAACCCTTCCAGCGGCAACTTCACCGGCAGCCCGGTCTTCTGACTCTTATAAATCGCCAGAATCATCTCCACAGCATTCCGCCCGGCAACCGCATCCACATACGGCTTGCGATCATCCCGGATCGCCGAGATCATATCGGCAAATAACGATGTATGCCCGTTACCATAGACATTGGACGTTGCCTCCTCCATCCCGGCCATGCCCGCATCAGCTTCCGTCGCATCTGCAAAATCCCAAACATCTATATTATTCGTCGATGTGCCGCCGATCTTCACTGTACCGTTCTCACCGAACACATAAAGTGTCTCCTCCAAATTGCGCGGATAAACATTGACAGTTCCTTCTATGGTTCCTACCGCACCGTTCTTGAACTTGACGATTGCTGTACCAACATCCTCAGCCTCCAGATAATCATGGAACTGCTGCCGCGTCGCACCGTAGACTTCTTCAACCTCATCGCCCATCATCCAGCGCAGCAGATCGATTCCGTGAATGCACTGATTCATCAGGCACCCGCCGTCCTGCGCCCAGGTACCCCTCCATGGAGCCTGATCATAGTATCCACGGTTCCGGTTCCAACGGACATTGATGGATCCATGCGATAACCGTCCAAAACGTCCCGCTTCGAGTGCTTTGCGCAGTTCCTGAATCGCAATGTTAAACCTGTTCTGGTGACAAGCAGAAACCTTTACACCACGTTCCTCTGCCAAGGCAATGATTTTGTCTGCATCTTCAATGCTCATTGCCATCGGCTTCTCGATAATACAGTTGATTCCTTTATCGATACAGTAACGGGCGATTTCCGCATGCGGGCCAGACTCAGTCGCAATGCTGACCAGCTCCGGCTTTGCCTCCTCCAGCATTACTTTATAATCTTCATATTTCGCAAAAGCCTCAACATCGATTCCGCTCTTCTCTGACAGAACCTCAATCTGCGATAATTTAATATCGCAAAGGCCTACGATCTCAAGTTCATTATCCTTTCTGCTGCACATTCTATACTGGTTTTGCCTGTTTACGCAACCAGTGATGGGTTCTTTTCGCTCGGCTTGTCATTGTCCCTAATGCAAACTTGATCTTAGACTATCTCTTCCGGTATCTACATTGTTATTATCAAAAATCCACATCGCCTTCCAAATTGCTACTTTGGTATCTTAATTGCACTCCAGCCAGAGAATTCAAACTCTCCTTCATCACGTTCTTCATATCCTCTGATGTCCAAGGATCTGTTGTGATTGTAATTGTCTTTAATAGTTCCTCATCTATTTTTGCATATATATGCTTTGGAGCATCCGCAATCTTATCCTGATTAAGTAAAATAACGGCAACTCTAGCTTCTGATTCGAACTCCCAAGCGTCATACTTGATAAACCCTTTGAACATCTGTAGTAATTCCGATTCAGTGCAATCCCCCTCATAAGACTTAGTTGAATAACGAAGTTTTCCATTTCGTCTGTCAAGATATACAACATCCCTTAAAGAAAACTTTTTCTTTTTATAGTTTTCCACACCATATTCTAACTTCTCAAATGGAATTTGTTTTTTCATTTGTGGATCGAAAAAAAACTGATTGTTAAAAGAATCGATAATCTTTGATCTTGGAATAGACATCTTGACTTTAATACCACCCGCACCAACAACACCCCCATAAAGCATCCACATAGCAACGCTTTCTTTGGAGGTATTTGTAAAACTCAGAACATACATCACTTCATTATCGGAACAATCTGCAAACGTTTTTTCCATCTTATCATTCAAGAGATCTATACGTGTAAGCTGAAATGTTCTCTTTGTAAGTATGCTGACAGCGCTTCCATAAGATGTGTAGTGATGTATAGTTCCACCCACTTTTCGCGTTGTCTTCTCGTATAGAGCACTAATTGTGTTTTCCTCGGGTTTTGTTTTCATTTTATTCATATCATTTGCACCATGCAAACTATTTGTGTTTAAATCACAAGAAGTATTTGACTATTATTCTAACAACAATATCATCGACATATTTACTTTGATACTGTTTCTTGAATGCTTTAATGATTTTTTCTCGTATATCTGCTTTTTCAGCCAGTTCTTCCAGCAATGATGAATTACACATAGTCAACCAAGAAACATCCATTTTTTCATAATCGTATCCATCAATATCGACCAACCATTCGTTAATACCACTTCCAAACTTCTTTATAAGTTCCAAAAGGCTACTACTATCTTGGATTTTTCCCTTCCAATACACTTCAAGATACCAAGTGATTAAGTCGTTCTTAGGGTATGAATATGTACCATTTTTTTCCTGCTCTTGTTCCTTTTCGCTTGATTTGCGAATGAAAGCAAGTGCATTTTTTTCTACTTTAACATCAAGGTCAATAATGTCCTCAATCAATAGCAGGGCGTATAACTTATAATCCTGATATGTATTTCCAATGCGACGTTTTTTAAAGTAATCATCAATATGCTCTTTCGTACTTTCATTACAATACTTTGCCAATTCAGCCACTAAGAACTCGCATTTACTGTTAAGAAGAGAATCAATCAAATTGCGGTCGCTTAGTTGTATATGCCCTTCACTACAAAAAGCACTCATTGCTGTAACAGAGTCATGATAAATAGCTCTATCGGTTTTGTCCTTTGATATAAGAAATAGTAATTTATGCAAGAGTTTCTTGATACTCTGACATATGTCCTTATTTGAATAGTGTCCACAACTATATATGGCATCTACAAACCTACTCAGTATGCTGTTCTTACCAGAAAGATACTCATCATCATCGATCGAGCACATGGTCTGAACTACCTTTTCTATCACACTATCAGATACCGAGATATGCGAAATAAGTACAATGAATGTCCAAAACTTATCCTTTTGATTAGATACTAAACTGTTAAATACTGTCGGAATATTCTCTGCTAAAATCTTAAGGTAGTTTTCGCATTCTTTATCAACTTCTATTTGTCTTATATTTAATTCCCTTAACAGTTTGCTGAGTGAAGAACTATTGGTATATCTTAGAATGAGATGAATATCATCTGGTGACAGTGAGTCTGCGTGCACATTCCCACTTCCAAAGTGACCGACTGGTATTGGTAGTTCCTTATCTGGCGCAGCTACAGATAAAAGAATTGTTCTGATATATAAATCAAATATACTCGAGTTTTCTCTATATCCGTCTACTATAAGATAATTGTAAAGAATATATCTGTAGTAATCAATCGTCCTTTCTCTTAAACTTTCATATGCCGGGAGCCCAGCGAAAAGAGAATAAATTTCGTTTGCTTGCTTATTGGTATTCACGGAATCTCTAAAAACATCATAAAACAGTTCTGAATTCACCTTAAACCCAATCAAATCCCGAAGAAACTGATAATTATCATATCCGGAATCAGGTATACTCTGCAGAGTCCTATCAAGATCGATTTGATCAAGATCAAATTTGATTGTTTCTAACATATCAGCATCAAGTATCCTGTTGTAAATAAAACCATTGCTGATTATTTGTGCAATGTTACGCTTATTCCAAGTCGCTATGAAATACCAAACATACTCTCGTTTCCTGTAATAATAGTTTGCAGCATTTTCAAGGCAAATGTACGCAGTCAAATAATCCTCAAGGAATGTGCAGATATATGCCTGTTGCATATACATTTCAACATTTCTTTCCGAGAGTATCTTGGTATTATGCTCACAAATATTATTCAGTTCACCATAATCAAAATTGTATAGAGCTTTAATCCAGTTTGGGCGACTTTTTTCCGGAATAGGATACGTTTCATCTTTAACGATTCCTTTATGTATGTGCTTCCGCATTTCTTTTAAGGTGCTATTTACCAAGACATCTGTGATCAAAGATATTTTTTCACCTTTTCCAGTTATCTTATTAGAATTGAAATTATCTGCCAATTCATCAATAAAACCATTGTAATCATTCTCTTCATTGGCCAAGAAAACTAGTGAACTCCTTTCGATGTACATATGAATGTCATCTTTATTGATATTGGCTTCATCTATGGCACTTTCAACGTATTTTTTTAGAACATAGTTCATTGAGGAGAGTGGTTTTAAAGAATAGCATAATGCATCTACCATATTCTTCTCTTCTGTATCCTCTGAGAGAAGATACTCCAATGTACACAAGAGGTTGTTTGAAGTTGTTGTAGGTTCTTTCAGTAATTCTCGTGAATATATCAGATTAACACCCAAATGTCTGAAATATTCGTCTTCGCTCTTATCATATGGCCGTTCAGCCTCAATTAGATATGCCCGCTGGATATTCTCATCAAGGATCTCTTTTACCCAAGAAAAAATATGTTTGACGTCGGGGTCACTTAGTGAATAACCAATAAACAAAACTGTTTTAGTTCCAATTAAAGACTTCACGTAATTTTCAATAAGTTTGAAGTTACTATGATAATGCAGGTAGTCATCTTCTTTCAAAACATAATTGTTATGTTCAAAATCTCCATGGATTTTCACAAGTTCCATACCTGCTTTACGATAAGGAAGATCAATATCTTGACTGATTACCTGTAAAAACTTCCCATTATCTTCTGCGGCCTGTTCAAGAATATGATCGTAATTTGTAGTTAAGATTGTATCAGTATCAAATTGTATGATAGCATTATGAATTTTTGTAGGATATAACTTGTCATCATAATGAAAAATCTCACGTATTAATTGGGTATATTCCTTCTCGCCACGCGAATTATAATAATATTGAGGGACTATCAAGTTATCTAACGATTTGGACGAATCCATACCAAGTCGATTAGCAATTATTTTGATTGCATCCTTCCAAAGTGGCATACCTGAATCCACCGATGCACCAGCACCTATGAATAGTACTAACTGTTTCTCCTTATTCGCCTGATTAATTAACTTCTTTGATTCTGAATATTTAGTGTTTCCTTCTACTGTAACAATCTCCATAGTAATCTTTTCCCACTTACCTTCCTGTGCAACAGCACTTTCAATTTTCTTTTCTAAAAACCAGCCTCTCACAAATATATATGTTTCTGTGACTGTTGCATATTATTATTCATCTGTTGCACTATACTTGCCATATTGGCTTGTATTTGAGAACTATTGTTGATAGTATTAACCATTCCTTGAGGCACATATGGACTTCTAATGTCCTCTTTGGTAATGCTGTCAGTGTATCCAAGATTCTTTGCCATACTTTCCAGAAGTGCATAAAGTGCCTCCTCACGACAATTTAACTCTTCTTCTGTCGATATGGTTTTACACAATTCGGCATAATACTTTCGCCAACATTTACGGACGTCTTGATCATCAAAAAACACAATATGAATATTGTTTAACGCCTTGACACCCTCGGTTGACCAACCATAACGAAAGGTCATTACAGACTTGAATACTTCCATCTTATCTCTGCGAAGCTCCGCCCTGTTCTGAAGATGTCTACCTAACCATACAGCAACAAGTGGAATTACAATGATAGCCAATATGTTTATCAGATTACTATATGTCAATACTATCCCCCCCTAAAAAACAACCTTTTACATATTCCATAATAATACTACGGACTTGAAAACTCTTTTTATTATTGTCAAAGCGGGACTCGATCATCCATGCCCCGCTTCAATGTCCATTCCTCATTTACAAAATGCCCCTACATCGGCACTGTCAACTTCTTCCAAGGTCAACTTTTCCGGCTGCCCGCTCTTCTTGTCAAACAATTCATTTTGATTCTTGTCGTTCGCCATGACCATATCCGCAGGACCCCATCCAGCAACAGTTTCGACATGTGGATTCCAGTCGTCACGAATCGCAACAATCCAATTTTCATACAAAAAAGTAGGTCTGCCATCATACAGACTGACAGTCGTTTTCCCCCCCTTTCCGGTCATATCTACATCCGAATCTGTCACGTCTACATAGTTCCAGACAACTGTGTTAATCGTTGATGTCCCAACGATTAATTCTCTTAACATCCAACACCCTTCCCAATTAACAACCGCCGTTGATATTTTCAGATATTCCCTGATAAGTATACTACATCCTCTTCTAAAGGGTTACAAGCCAACGCAGAGGCTCAGGTGTAACGGAGCAGTCTGCCTTGCTGTTTAATAGTATTGTATAGCGTTCATCGCCGAGGGACAAGTTTTTTTCGGGATCATAGGTCATGAAACTATAAACCGCATCGCCTCTGCCGCACGGATCAAAGCAGCACAGGAAGATTACATAACTTGCATTCAACTCGTCGAAGTCCTGGCCTGGTTTCAACTGATTGACATCTATGACGCCGTGAGAATATCTCCTTCTTTTGGGAATAATCTTTTCATTGCGCACCTGCATTTCGATATCGTACCAGGCATTGTCGTCTTCAAACAGTACATCAAGTCGGACCTTTCTGGATTCAACCCCAACAGCAACGGATTTCTCTACTTCAATTTGCTTGTCATGGAGTTTCACTTCGCTGATCGGTCGACCCGGAAAAATCATCTGCAGAATTCCTTGGCAGAACTTTGGATTTTGCATGACCAGGGAAAATACAATTTCGTTCGTGAACGGATATCTGTACTTCATAAGAAAAAATCTCCTTTCCGCTTACCCCCTCAAAAGTTGATCTCTGGAAGAAGTATCGCGTAAAGAAGATTGGTATGTCAATAATTTCCTGTTATTTATTTACATTTGTTGGGCAGGTAAATTCAAATGCCGGCGGAGTTTAGCTTTTCGCTCAACATTTATATCCACCCTTCAGACGTGCCAGCAAGTGATTACCAGCCAACGCATACCTGCGAGCGGATTGCCGCAGATTATTTCGAATGTGCTGATTGTTTCTGCGGGATTCCAGCCATATAGATCCTTTTGAGTGGCTGGGGCCGCAGACTTTTGTGGTTTCGCATATGATTTCTGCGGTGCACACTCACCGGAACCGCTCTCAGAGTCTTATTTCCGCAGATTCTAATGTGCTTTTGCTTTATTTCTGCGAGTGTTCGCTTGCAGATGCTTGCCGGATCAATCGTCGTCATCATCCTCGTCGTTCTGGGCGGAGGAGTCGGCGGCTTTCTTCGTGGAATCTTCTTTGGCGGCCTTTTCTGCAGCGGCCTTCTCAGCGGCAGCCTTCTCGGCAGCGGCTTTCTCGGCGGCAGCTTTTTCGGCGGCGGCTTTGAGATCGTCCCGGTAGCCGGTCAGCAGATTCAAATTGGCTCTCTCGTTCTTGTTGAGCCAGTCGTTGTCGAACTTGTCCGGTTTGTACATCGGTACATACCAGTCAAAGCTGCGAAAGAGCTTGTCGTATTTGTTATCACCAAAGATATATCCGTGACGGGCGTAGATCTCGTTGATGGCCTGCTGGACCTGACCGATATCGCCGTTGGTGCTGAAAGCAACATCCTCTTGACTGAGCTTCGTCCGGTCACTCTCCGGAAGGATGAAGTCATCGTAGTAGGCGTGATACGCGTCGGGATCATAAGCCAGATCCTTCCCCTTCTCAAGGCCGCTCACCTCAAAGGTAGCCGGCCGGGCGTGCACAATCAGTTCCTTCTCCTGGGCCAGTGCTTTATCATAATTTATGGTGATGGTCACCGTGTCGCCGTTTGACAGTTCTTCTGTTTTGTCCGGGGTATAGGTGACAGTATCGAGAACTGCCTTGAAGTCTTCCTTGTCGTTATCGAACTCAACTGTCCTGAGCCACGCGTCTTCCTTGGCCGCGTCGATCTGCGGCAGGAGCGCCATCTCGCCGTAATCGTTGTACCCGATGACCTTCGGCTGGACCATCAGCGCGTTCAGATCGACCTCATAGGTCTTGTCGGCGCCGAACAGGAAATAGGCGCCGCCTGCGATGGCCGCCGCCAGGAAGACCAGCGCGACGATGATGACTGCGCAAGGGACTCTTCTTTTCTTTTTGTCTTTGGCCTTTTGGTTCGGTTTCGCCGTTGGCTCCGGATCATCTGCATGGGGCGTATCGTCCGCATCAGTCTCCGCTTCGGGTTCGGTGATAGTCCCTGCATCGGACAGGGCTCCGCCTGCCCGGGTCAGAATCATTTCCGCCTGGGTCATCCCGTTTCCGGAGGCTTTTGCTTTTTCGGCTTCTGCCTTCGCTGCGGCTTCTGCAGCAAGGATCGCTTCCATCTGTTCCGCCTTGACGAAGTCGCTGGCCCACTTGAGGTGGTCCGCGTCCGGCAGCGCCTCCAGGGCGTCATAACCGTAGTCCGGCTTCTTGCCGGTCTCCGGATCCAGCTCCGCATCCGGGTTGTAGTAGAAGCCCCACTCGGTGTAGCTTCGGATCGCCTCGGTGGCAATGTCCGTCCCGATTCTGGACATGGTAAAAACAGGTGGTACGTGTATCACCTTCCTGCCGCAAAATCTACAGTATTCCGCGTCGTTATTTATCTGTTCTCCGCAGTATTGACAGATCATAAGCGCATTACAGTATTGCGGTCCGTGCTGCACAGTTGCAGCATGCCGCTACTCTCCCTTAAAGGATTTTAGCACGATGTTTCGCCAATTATGGGATGCTTAAGAAATTTTAAGAATAGATTGGGTTCGTCCGCAGGGCTATTCCCAAAGATAACTGTTGACCTTCTTGCGGGTGCGCTGAAGAGCGTTGTCTACGGATTTGGGGCTTTTGCCGAGGCGCTCTGCGATTTGGCCGGAGGTAAAGCCCTTGATGTATTCGGTCAGGACCTGCATTTCAAAGTCGCTGAAGATGTTGTCGCCGTTGTTGAGAATGTAGTAGGCGACGTCCTTGATGATGAGAAGCTCGTCGGGACTGTCGGCGGGCTGGGTGCTGAGGGTGTCTCCGAGGGTGATCTCGGCCCCGTCGCTTGCGCTCTGTCCTGCTGCCGAACCTGTGACCGGCTTGCTGAGGGAAACGGATGTGTTGAGCGGCTTATGCTTGATGCGGTCCGCGGTTCGGATGGCACTGATGATCTGATTTGTGACACATCGCTCCGCATAAGTTCCGAAGGAAGCGTTCTTGTCAGCATCATAAGTACGCACAGCCTTCAGAAGACCGATCATGCCTTCCTGGACCACGTCCTCCGCGTCCGCGCCGGCCATGAAATAGGCGCGGGCTTTTTTGTAGACGATGCCGGAGTATTTCCGGATAAGGGTCTCTTCCGCGAGCGCGTCTCCCGCCTGCGCCTCTGCCGCAAGCAGGATCTCGGGATTCTCTATGGAGTTGATGAGTTCTTTTTTGCGCATGCCGACCTCTGTATCGATCAGATCATTTCAATCTCTGTTTCACGACCTCATACATGATGATCGCGGCGGCGTTGGACGCGTTGAGTGAATTGACCTGCCCCTTCATGGGAATGCTGACGACGAAGTCACACTTCTCACGGACGAGGCGGCTGATGCCGAAGCCTTCGCTGCCGATAACGATCGCTGCAGGGCCGGTCATATCCTGATCATACATGAACGTATCGCCCATGTCGCAGGCGTACACCCACACGCCCTGATTCTGGAGTTCCTCGATGGCTCTGCCGATATTGGTCACCCGCGCGCAGAGCATGTGCTCGGCTGCTCCCGCGCTGGTCTTGAGCACGGTCTCGTTGACGGAGACGCTGCGCCGCTTCGGGATGATGATCCCGTGCGCTCCCGCGCATTCCGCGGTACGCATGATCGCGCCCAGATTGTGCGGATCCTCCAGTCCGTCCAAAATAATGATGAACGGCTTCTCGTCCCGTTCCTCTGCGCGTCTGAGGATATCGCTGACATCGCAGTATGTGTAGTCGGAAGCCGTGGCGATGACGCCCTGGCAGTTGACCTTCGCTCCGTCCAGGAGCTTGTCCATGAATGCCTTATCGCTGTGGTAGACTGGGATCTTCGCTTCCTTTGCTTTGGCTATGATCTGTTTGATGGAGCCGGCAGGGTGTTCACCCTTTTCGGTCTTCTGGATGTTGATTTTCTCGATTTCGCGGCCGGACTTCAGAGCCTCCAGCACCGCGTTTCTTCCTGCTATGAGTTCTGACATGTTGGTCTCCGTTCGTACTTCCGGAAGGTGTACCGGATGCCGGTTGCTTCGTCGATCTGCTCCTCCGACTCCCAGGTGACGACGAATCCCTTCTCCTCCAGGTTCGGGAAGAAGCGGTCCGCGTCGAAGACTTCATCGATGCGGGTCACATAAAAAGCGTCGCAGTCGTCAAAGAACAGTTCATAGATCGACGCGCCGCCGCAGATGAAGACCGCGTCCTTAGGATCCTCGCCCGCCGCGACGGCTTTTGCTTCGTATTCCGCTGCCAGCTTGAGCACCTCGTCCTTCGAGTGGACCACATCGCAGGCGAACCCTTCCCGCGGCTCGACCGCGTAGTTCGGATCGTCGCTGAGGACGATGTGGTTGCGCTTGGGAAGCGGCTTTGATCCCGGCAGGGATTCCAAAGTCCTCTGGCCGAAGATGACGCACTTGCCGAGGGTCTTCTTCTTATAATATTTCAGGTCGCCCGGCAGGTGGACCAGAAGGTCGTTGTTCTTGCCGATGCCCCAGTTTCTGTCTGTCGCAACGATTGCGTTCATAGTAGTCTCCTTAGACCGCGATCGGGATGTTCTTGATCTGCGGGTTCTTCTTGTAGTCGGTGATGGTGATGTCGTCTAGTGTGAAGTCATAGAAATTCTTGATCTCCGGATTGAGCGCGAACTTCGGCGCCGGATACTGGGGGCGCTCGATCATCTCGCGGATGATGTCCACGTGCCGGTCGTAGATGTGGGCGTCCGAGATGACGTGTACCAGCTCGCCCGGGATCATGTCATTGACCTGTGCCAGCATGTAGATCAGGACCGCGTACTGGACGACGTTCCAGTTGTTGGCCGCCAGAATGTCCTGGGAGCGCTGGTTCAGGATGCCGTTGAGAACGAAGCGGCCGCTGCCGCCCTTGCCGCCTGCTCCGCCTCCCTGCTCGCGGGTGACGTTGAAGGTCATGCTGTAGGCGCACGGCTCCAGTCCCATCTCGGAAAGGTCCGCGAAGTTGTACATGTTCGTCATGATGCGGCGGGAATAAGGCGTGTTCTTCAGCTGCCAGAGGACGTTGTCCACCTGGTCCATCACGCCGCCTGCGAACTTGTATTTCAAACCCATCTGGTAGCCGTAGGCTTTGCCGATGGTGCCGTCTTCCGAGGTCCATTCGTCCCATACGCCGCTCTTCAGGTCGGCAACCTTGTTGGACTTTTTCTGCCAGATCCAGAGCATCTCATCGACTGCGCTCTTGATGTAGGTCGGGCGCAGTGTCAGCGCGGGAAATTCCTCACTGAGGTTATAGCGGTTGACCACACCGAACTGCTTGATCGTGTGGGCCGGCGTGCCGTCCTCCCATCTGGCGCGGACGGTCTGTCCCTCTGTTGAAAATCCATTGTCCAGAATATCCCGGCACATATTCACAAATAAAACATCTGCCTTGCTCATGCTGCCTCCTAAAATGCGTCCTTAAAGTCCCGGCGTCCAGAATCCGTGGCCGAGAATAAAGTACTTGATGATCATGCCGATGATCGCCAGCGCGATGATGACGATGCAGCCCCGCTCAAAGGAGTTGAGGTTCTTAAGACCCTTCTCCTCCTTCTCACCGGCTTCCTCCCGGCGCCGGCGGTTGTCCTTGTCCCACTCGCGCCCGGTCTGGTAGTAATCGGTGATCCAGTCTTTTGTCTTGTTTGTGGTTTCTCTTTTTTTCTTATACTTATTCGCCATCGATGATCTCCACTGCCCTGTCTAAAACCTGCGCGAGACGATCTTCCTCGCCCGCCAGATGCAGGTATCCTATCAATGCTTCAAATCCCGTTGCCCATTTATATGTCAGCGGATCCGCGTTTTTGGCCTTTGAATGAAATTTGTGATTGCGGGCCCGCTTCACGATCCGCTGTTCTTCTTCTGTCAGCTCCTCCAGCATCCCGCGCACGGCGTCTGCCTGTGCGTGGGCATTGACGTACGCCGTCGTTGAACGGTGCAGACTGTTCGCCCGCAGCCTGCCCTCCTCGAGCATCAGCTCCCGCACGAAGATCTCGTACACTGCGTCGCCGATGTAGGCGAGGACGTCGGTATTCAGCTGTCTGACTTTCCCTGTTTCCATATATATTAAAGATGTTAGTTCTTGATCACCTGCACGCCCTGTGGGGTATCCTTGAGCGTGATGCCCTGTGCCGCCAGCTGGTCTCTGATCTCGTCAGCGCGCGCGTAGTTCTTGGCCTTGCGTGCTGCCTGACGTTCGTCGATGAGCGCCTGGATTTCCGGATCGATCTCGACCTTTTCTTCCACGTCCTGCTGGAGCAGTCCGAGAACTGTCGCCAGTTCCATCAAAACATCCATGGCAGCTTTTGCAAAAGCCTTCGTGGCGCCGGCGCCCGCTGCGGTGTTGATCGCGGTGACGAGTTCGAAGACTGCCGAGATGGCGTCTGCTGTGTTAAGGTCGTCGTCCATCGCGTCGATGAACTTCTGACGGTAGGCGTCAAAGCCTTCGACGGCCTTTGCTTCAGCCTCGGTCATGTCGCCGTCCGCGCCGTTTGCCATCAGGTGTTTCAGGTTGGACTTGGCGTTGCGCATTCTCTTCAGGCCGTTCTGGGACTGGGTCAGGATCTCCGGGTTGAAGTCGATCGGTCCTCTGTAGTGTCCGCTCAGAATGAGGAAGCGCAGGACCTCTCCGTCGTACTGGCTGAGCAGATCGCGCACGGTCTTGAAATTACCGAGGGACTTGCTCATCTTGACGCCGTCGATGTTGATGTATCCGTTGTGCATCCAATAGTTGGCGAACTGTTTGCCGTTGTGGGCCTCCGACTGGGCGATCTCGTTTTCATGGTGCGGGAACTGCAGGTCCTCGCCGCCGGCGTGGATGTCCAGGGTGTCGCCCAGATATTTCTTTGACATGGCGGAGCACTCGATGTGCCAGCCGGGACGGCCCATGCCCCACGGGGATTCCCACGCGATCTCGTCCGGCTCCTTGCGGGCCTTCCAGAGCGCGAAGTCCAGCGGGTCTTCCTTCTTCTCATCATCGGCGGAACGGGTTCTCTCACTCGCGCCCAGACGCAGTTCATCTACGTTCTTGCCGGAAAGCTTGCCGTACCCGTCGAACATTCTGGTCCGGTAGTAAACGTCCCCGTCCACCTCGTAGGCGTAGCCTTTGTCGATGAGGTCCGCGACGAAGTGGATGATGTCGTCCATGGTCTCCGTGACCTTCGGGTGGACGGTCGCCTTCTTGACGTTGAGCGCGGCTGCGTCCTTATAGTATTCGTCGATGTACTTTTCGGAAATTTCTCCGGCGGTGACGCCTTCCTCCTTGGCGCGGTTGATGATCTTATCGTCCACGTCCGTGAAGTTCTGGACGAACTTCACCTTGTAGCCTCTGTATTCCAGATACTTTCTCATGGTGTCGAATACCACGAATGGTCTGGCGTTTCCTATATGAAAGAAATTGTAGACGGTAGGTCCGCAGACGTACATCTTGACCTTGCCTTCCTCCTGCGGAACAAATTCTTCTTTTCTTCTTGTCAGTGTGTTATAGATCTTCATATGTGTCCTCCTGTGAACTTTAACTGTTTATCTGTAAGCCGTCTCTTCGGCGTCTGCAAAATCTATCCCGTGAAAATCGGAGCCTCTGGTGATGTGCAGGTGATACTTTTCCGCCATCTCCACAAAGCGCATGGACTGTTCGAAATCCTGGTCGGGGTGGAAGCATTCCAGCCCTTTGAGTCCCTGCCTTTTCAGTCGTCCGATGATCTTGTCAATATTCTCATAAAACTGTTCGCTGCCCGGCCGTCCGATGCCGCGGGTCTGGATCGGATGCGCCAGCACGGGCGTTCCCCCGGCTTCTTTGATGATCCGGATCGCGTCTTTCGCCAGGGGCTTGACCTTCTTCACCGCCCGGCACTTGGCGCTTCCCAGGATGTCTCTCCCAAAGGCCTGCTTTTCCTCGGCGATGTAGCCTTTGCTTACGAGGGCTCTGGCGATGAGCGGCTTGCCGATGTAATCATTCTTACCTGCCGTAATATCCTCTCTGGAAATATCGTAACCCATCTCCTGCAAAACCCGGAACAACTGCTCGTTCCGCTCGGTTCGTCTCTGCACCATCGCGTCAAGGAAGTTCTTCAGCGCTTCGTTCTCGATGTCGATGTGGTACCCGAGCATATGCAGTCCGATCCCTTCCTCTGTGACTACAGCGATCTCGATTCCGGGAATCAGCTTGATGCCCACCGCCTCCGCCGCGATCATGCCCTCCGCGATGCCGTTGGTGTTGTCATGATCTGTGATGGCGATGATGTCGTAGTCCAGTTCCTTGGCGCGCTTGACGATCTGTGTCGGGCTCGCCTGACCGTCCGATGCTGTTGTGTGTATGTGAAAGTCTGCTTTGTAGTCGTCCATCTGTTTTCCTTTGCTGTCTTCTCTTGGTGTCGTCGCTTGGTGTCGTCTCTTACCGCGTTCGGATGCTTTTGCGTGAATCAATCTGCGTATCCGCAGTACTTACCGGAAAGTGATGACGCCGTCGTCGATCTTGTCGATGACTGCCAGAGATTCCACCTGGTATCCTTTGGCGCGCAGTCTGTCGGATCCGCCCTGGTATCCCTTCTCAATGACCGCGCCGATGCCGGCGACCTCGGCGCCTGCCATCTCCACGATCTGCGCCAGAGCCACCGAGGCTTCTCCGCTCGCCAGGAAATCGTCGAGGATCAGGACCTTCTCGCCCGGGTTCAGATATTTCTTCGCGACCTTGAGCTTCGACACGGTGCCCTTCGTGAAGGACTTCGCTTCGGCCTCGTAGAAGCCTTCGTTCATCGTGCTCGGAGCTGCCTTTTTTGCAAAGACCACCGGGGCGTAGTTGAAATGCGGCGCGCTGACACAGGCGATGGCGATCCCGCTCGCCTCAACGGTCAGGATCTTATCCACCTGCCGGTCCGCAAATCTCTTTCCGAATTCCGCGCCGATCTCTTCGAGGAATCGAACATCGAGCTGATGGTTCAGAAAGCCGTCCACCTTCACGATCTCTGTGCCAATTGCTTCACCCTCAGTCAGTATCTTTTTCTTTAGTGCTTCCATGTCTGCTGCCTGTCCCTCCGATAAAAGTACGCGGCACAACTGCGCCGCGTACGAACGTCTATTTTTCTGTCTTTTGTATAATATGGATTGTGCTGCCGGATGATTTACTGTTCATCTTTGAAAAGTGCTTCGAGACTGTCAAAGGAGATTTCCTCCGGTGCGATCTCCGCTGCCGCATCTGCCGCGGCGCCGACTGCTGAGTCGATGGCGTCTCCGACCGGTGCATCGATCGGTGCTGCGTCTTCGATCAGATCGTCGAAGGAGATCTCATCCAGCATCGAGTCCACGTCTGCCGCTTCCGCCGGCTTGCTTTCGATGCTGTCGGTGATTCCCACGGTGTCTGCCAGGGAATCCATGCTGGCCAGAAGTTCTTCCACGGTTGCCTCATGTTCGCCAACGGCTGCCGCAACTTCTTCTGTCGGTACTTCCGGTGCTTCCGGTACTGCCGGAGCTGCAGGAATGTCAGGGATCTCACCCAGCGCTTCCTCGATCGCCGCTACACCGTCTTCCTTCGGAGCGTCTTCAAACAGGGTGTCCTGGAAGAAGGCGTCTGCGAAAAGATCATCGGCCTGTGCCGGTTCTGCTTCCGTCGCCGCCTCTGCTGCAACGGCTGCTGCTGCCACAGCTGCAGGGGCCGCTGCCGGGATGTCTTCCTCTTCAGGAGCTTCCTCTTCTGCCGGTTCTTCAGCCGGTTCTTCTGCCGGTGCTTCCTCTTCGGCCGCTTCGACGGCTACCTCCTGAAAGGAGATTGCCGGAGCTTCTTCGGCCGGAGCTTCTTCAGCCGGTGCTTCCTCAGCCGGAGCTTCTTCGAAAGTATCTGTTGCTTTTGCTTCAGGTTCAAAGTACTCTTCGACTTCAACGTCTGCTGTCGGGACTTCTACGTCGCTTGCGGTTTCCTCGACATCCCAGTCGATTGAAGGTGACAGTTCTTCGGTCTGTGCCTTAAGGGTATCAAGTCTGGCGGATGTTCTCAGGATGTTGGTTCTGATCTCCGCGAACTCAGCCTCCATTGCCGTGATCTGCTGTCTGTACTTGTTCTTGGTGGCTTCGAGTTTTTCTTTCTCCGCCTCCATCTCGACCTTCATGGCAGCCTTCTCGGCTTCCGCAACTTCCTTGCTTGCCTTCAGTTCAGCTATGACAGACTCTCTCTCTTTCTCGCTGTCGATGCGGAACTGTTCCATCTGTTCCTCCTGCTGCTGGATCTTTTCTTTTCCGCTCTGCAGGATCTCGTCAACCTCGGTCTTCGCCTGGTTGATAATTTCGTTGCTGCTCTTCTTCGCTTCAAGGATCAGGCTGACATAGAGTTCATTGTTCTCGTCATATTTCTGATACTTCTTGGTGAGTTCAGAGATCTCAGCCTCATAGTTGTTCTCGAGTTCACCGATATGTTCCTCATAGAGATTGCACAGTTCCTGGATGCAGCCATAGACATCGTCTCTGTCGAAGCCGCCGTCTGAATCCTTTTTGATGTTCATTCCCTTGAGAAGGCCTATAACAGTTTCACGTCTCTTGTCTTTTAAAGCACTCTTATCCATGATTCCTTCCTCTTTTGTTTATACAACAAAACTATAAATAAACGCATTTTTATACGTTATTATAACATTACACCAAGGATTTGTCTTGTAAAATTTGCATTTTTTGTTTTCATTTGTTATCATACTTGCGGACATTTTTTATTTTAGCCTGAAATACGATTTTATAAAAAAACCGGGAGGCTATATGGAATCGATTAAATTTAATGACAAAGGCCACAGCGTCGAGTTTTCGAAGCGGTCGTTGATCATAGATAACCAAGAATATATTTACACCGGCATCAGTCAGGTCAAGCACTCTTCCGCTTACCACGCCTATCTCTTCCGTTACAAGGGCGAGTGGGTGAAGTTGTTCTACGAAGAACCGCACGGCAAGACGATCGATGCGCTCTTCAAGAAGATCAATGCGATGAATGCCCGCCGTGCTGCAAAGGCCCGCGCGACGCAGTCCATTGACACGGGAGTTTGACACCTGAAAACGCTCAAAGCCAGTTGTGGCTTTATTTTTTTATCAAATTTTGAATTTGTGTATTGCGTATATGCGTATATATAGTGTATAATACTATCAGATGAACACTTCATGTCGAGGAGGACTCGCATATGCGCATAATGAAAGGAAGATCAAAGGATCCTACATATCATGTAATCCGGGACGTGCGGCGCAACGGGAAACGCAGCACGGAGATCATCGAGAATCTCGGGCATGCTTCCGAGATCTGTGCCCGTCACAATGTCAATGACGCAGATGCCTGGGCAAATGCCTACATAGAAAAACTCCGCACTGAGCAGTCTGCGGCCAACCACAAGGTTCTCATTCCGTTCAATACGGACAAGCTGATCGAAAGAGATGTGCAACTGTCGTTCAACGTCGGATATCTGTTTCTTCAGCAGATCTATCACAAGCTTGGACTTCCTTCCATCTGCCGGAAGATCAGAAAGACTACTTCCGCCGAATACGATCTGGATGCCATTCTCTCCCGTCTCATTTACGGAAGGATCCTGTTTCCGTCCTCGAAACTGTCCTGTTTTGAGCAGTCGAACACGCTGATGGAGCAGCCCTCTTTTGAACTGCATCAGATCTATCGTGCCCTTTCCGTTCTTTCAGATCATTCCGATCTGATCCAGGCGGAACTGTACAAGCGGTCGAAGAAGGTCGTCAAACGCAGCACGGGCGTGCTGTTTTATGACTGCACCAATTACTTCTTCGAACTGGAACAGGAATCCGGGCTGAAGCAGTACGGTCCGAGCAAGGAGCATCGTCCGAACCCGATCGTGCAGATGGGACTGTTCATGGATAAGAGCGGGATACCGCTTGCTTTCTGCATCAATCCGGGCAACCAGAATGAACAGCTGTCACTGAAGCCTCTTGAAATGCAGATCATGCGCGACTTCGAGCTGTCCCGATTCGTCGTATGCACTGACGCCGGGCTTTCCTCCGAAGCGAACCGCAGGTTCAACAACTTCGGGGAGCGCAGTTTCATCACGACACAGTCTGTAAAGAAACTGAAGAAAGAGCTGAAAGAGTGGTGTCTTGACCCGAAAGGGTGGAGTCTCGAGGGAAGCAGAAAGAAATATGACATCTCGAAACTGGAGGACACACCGGAAAACCGGAAGAAGATTTTCTTCAAACAGAAGCTCCTCGAAGGCTATGACGAGGAACGCGACATCACCTTTGACCAGACTCTCATCGTTACATTCTCACCGAAATACCGGCTATACCAGAGAACGCTTCGCAGCAGGCAGATCGAACGCGCGAAGAAATATCTCCAGAACCCGGTCTCTTCAGACAGGCGCTCGCAGACAGATGCGAAACGTTTCATCAAAAAGACTCCTGTCACCGGAGATGGCGAGGTCGCGGAAAACGCCATGTATGAACTGAACGCAGACGTCATCACAGAAGAGGAAAAGTATGATGGCTTCTATGCAGTATGCACCAATCTGGATGATGATCCTGCCGACATCGCCAGGATCAACCGCGACCGCTGGGAGATCGAAGAATCTTTCCGGATCATGAAATCCGAATTCGAGGCGAGGCCTGTTTACCTGCAAAGAGACGATCGGATCAGGGCGCACTTCCTTACCTGCTTCATTTCCCTGATGATCTACCGGATACTGGAGAAACAGCTGGCGGAGAAATATACCTGTGAGGAGCTCATCGCAACACTTCGTGATATGGACATGCGAAGTCTGGATGGCCATGGATATATTCCAAATTACAAACGTACGGAGCTGACAGACGCTCTGCATGAGAATGCCGGCTTCCGCACAGATTATGAATTTACGACACCCAAATCCATGGCCGGGATCATACGCAGATCCAAAGGATTATGACCTGAAAACAGTATACGCATTTCACGAAAAAACAAGAATGCCGCAACCCCTTACTGCTATTGGGCTTGCGGCTCGTTTTCTTTATTCCAACTGTCAAAGACGGGATTATGCTGCAAAATCGTGTAATTTCTCTGTCTGTCAGTTGAAGGTTTTGTTAAGATTCTTCCGGTCTTCTGTTTTCTTGTCTGTATTTTAGAGTTTAAACCGTCATATTACCCGTCACAAGTCAATGAAAAAAAGGGTGTGTATTTCATCGTGTTCTCTCTCGCCATAATCGGAGTGTGATGAATCTACTTTCTATCTATATAATACGCTTTATGATGTCATACAAACCGGCACAACAAACACTCTATACGGCAGCATTTATAAAAATCTATCACTCTGCCCGCGTACACCCGAGGACGAACTTCGTATCGTCGTCGACCTTGTAGCAGAGCATCAGATCGTAGTCAGCTTTCGCCCAGTCCTTCAGATGAAACTGGGTCGTGATAGTGTACTCGTAGCGCACGCCGTCCGTATCTGTGAAGCTCACCGTCTCACCAGGCTTGCCCTTGGCGATGCGGCTGAACACATCGTGCCTGCCGCCCATGATCCGCAGTTTTCCCTTGACCGGTGATCCACTCGCCCATCTGGCGAAGTACTTCTTATGCACGTCCTTATCCGCGACCGGTGCCCGCAGATTCAGGGACGGGATCTCCACGCAGCCAACGATATCCACGCCGCGGATCTCGAGGACCGGCAAGGGATCTCTGCCCATTCCGGAAGAGTATACCTCCTCCTGCCCGAGTCCAGGTATGATCATCTCCATCTGCGAGAGGACTTCGTCTGCTTCCGCTCTTCCCTCCTGCTTCTGCAAAAACACAAAGCACGCGGCGGCGAGCATTGCCGCGAGCAAAACGCATATAACAACGATAATTTTCTTTCTTTTTTTCTTCATTCTTGCCTGTTCCAAGAAACCGTGAAAGACTGCTCCGGAGAAGCAGTCTTTTTTCGGGTCTATAATCGTCTGTCGCAATGATTAAACTTCTTGCCCAGCCTCATCTTTTTTCCTGTGCAGGATAAACCAAAGCAGAGCAAGGACGATCAGCAGTGCCACCAATCCACCAATCAGATAAGGCAAGATGTTCTTAATACCATGGAATGATCCGTCCGCCATAGGTACATCCTGTCCATCGATGTCTGTAAACTGCTGCGGGCCGTCCGCGAGCGGCGTCCCATTATCACCAATTGTGGCTGTGCCGTTATTTGCTCCGGCATTATTTGCTGCGGCAGCAGGGCCAACATTGGTTCCCGCGGGGTTTGCCGCAGTTCCCGGAGCCGCCGGGTTGTTCCCGGTGGTTCTGTTGACCGTTGTTGTCGTTGTTCCCGGACCCTTCGTGTACCGGAATTCGTAGATATTCTCCGAAGCCGTCTTGGTCAGCCGCTTCGCCAGGTAGTACACGTTCGGCTCATAACCTTCAATGTACTTATAGGAGACGACCGGTTTGTCCCCCGGCATTCCATAATGAGTGTCTTCACCGATGAGGGCACTGCCGGTTGCGTCATCAATGTACCGGACCGTGTACGGCACCATTTCTCCCCTGATGCCATAGGCAACCTCGTAGTTGACATCCTCCTTCACATCGAAGTTCATATCCCAGAATCCTGTAATGATCGATTCGCCTTCGCTCTCATCATTATCGTGTCCGGCAACGCGGAAGCCTCTGACATAGTACCGGTCATCGTTTACCTTCACGTCATCCGCTGTGATGTAGACACTGTCACCCAACTTCTTGTTCAGCGTCGTCACATCGCTTTTGCCCTGATACGTGCCCTTCAGTCCCGGGTAGATCTTGATCACATATCCATATTCATCGGTTCCGTCTCCATCCGCCGCGAACGCAGTGGATACGCTTCCGAAGGACATGGTCAGGATCATCATGCAGGTCAATGCCAGGATGAATATCAGTCTCTTTCTCATGCTTCATCACCGTCCTCTCTGCGGTCTTTTCTCCAGCTGAGGATCGCGAGGATCGCAACCAGCAGCGCTGCCGACATGAGCGCGATGAGCTTCAGCAAATCCATGCTGTCTCCTGTCTTTGTATGAGAGTAGATCGTTTTCTTATCGCCTTTGGCTTTCTTTTCGACGGCGTATTTCACCATCAGAGCGCCTTCGGTATCCATGTAATCGTTGACTTCAGATTCTCCTTCAAAGGATACATGCAGGATCGTCTTGCCGGACTGATACGGTTTCAGCTCCTGAATGAAGAAGTACTCGCCGGTAGCGTTGGTCGCTTCTTTCAGGCCTTCCGGGATGTTGTATCCCTTCTCTTTATTATCGTTTTTGCCGCCGACGACTTTTTCATTGTCGAAGAGCACTGTCTCTGTGCCGTCCGGACCGATATTCTTCAGCAGATAGGTGTATCCGCCGTTCTCCGCCTGGTTGCCGTTCTTCTCCAGCGTTTCCAGGACTTCGTTGATCATGTACCATTCTGTTGTTTCGTCGCTGTTGTTTGTATACGTTACAACATAGTCCACTTCATCACCGGGCTCCAGACCGGACTGAGAGACATCCGGACCGCTGGCATCAAAGTCCGAAGTGATTTCTGTGCCGTCGTATTCGCAACTTCCTTCCTGCTGTGGAATTGTGACTCCAAACGCGAAACCACTCATCGCTATGATCAGGAGCACCGCCGTCAGGAGGCTAATGATATAATGTCTTCTCATCTCTGATTACCTCCTTACCTGACACTCAATGTATCGCCCGATACGAATACATTGTCAACACCCCAGATGCTGCGAATCGCCGCGTAATCCGCGTCCCCGTCAGCATTATGGGTCTGTACGGCCTGTACGTCCGCCTCGATGCAGGCGCTATATCCGTCATACTTGAATTCGTATGTGATAACGCCGTCCGCGTCCGGTCCATGCGTTTTAACATCCTTGACGATCTCATCGCTGATCTTCAATTTATTGACCACCGGCGCCGATGTTTCTGTCCCGTCAAGGGTAGTTCTATAATAATAGGTCGTACGCTCCTCTGTTGTTTCCTTCGGATTGATGACCCAGGCCTTGTCGTTATACGCCTTATCGTTCTTGTCGTTGAACCATGATTTGTCAGTGCTGGCATTGTAAGTGAGCTGGATCAGGTCCGGATCCATGGATGGATCCTTTTCACCCTTCGGGTTCTTCCAGTACTTGCGGATGCTTAGGCGCACGAACTGGTCGACCGGCTCATTCACCTCGCCTGTCCCGTTCCTCGCGGCGATTTCTTCCTTGTACGCTCTGCCCGGATCAAATTTGCCGTTCAGATACTGGATCAGCTCACCGGCGTTCTTTCTTGTTCCATCCAGTGTATTGTGCCCGCCACAGACGTCCCTGCCGTTCTCTATGAGGTGCACCTGCAGATGATCCAGCTTGAACTGACCTTCGTAGTCCTGGCTGAATGTCGTGAGCTGCGCTCTGACACCCATCATGCCGCCTGACGCGAAGAGCAGAACCGCTACTGCTGCAAGGGCCAGTGTTCTCTTGGAAAGTTTCTTCTTGTTCTGTCTCACTAACACTCACCCCTTCCTCAATATTCCACGGCAGGAGCAGTGATGTCCGGGATATAGTCCCAGCCATCCGGCTTCTGCACTTTGCCCTGGCTGTCATAAACGACCGGCGCCGATTCATGTACGACGATGATTTCCAGCTCGGAGAGGTCGATCGTCTTCGGTATATCTTCGATGTTTGCCGTGATCTGTGATGATTCCTCGCCCGGCTTCAGGATCTGATCGTAATAATAGTATCCGCCGTTCTCCGTCCATCCATCACCGAGGGTCACCTTCATTTCGTCCGGTCCGTAGATGGCGACTCTGACCACAACGTCAGCGAAGTCTTCGGTGCCGGTGTTTTTGATGCTGATCTTTTTCTCTTTCTCAGTAACATCCTCGTGGATCTCTGTCCGGTCGGAAAGTTTGATCTTCGCTTCGCCTAAGGCTGTCTCGTAGTCGCTGAAGTAGGCCAACGTGACGCCGGAACTTACCATAAGCGTCAGGACGACAGCGCAGATCAAAGCAAATTTTTTGTTCCGTAATTTCTTCATTCCGTCTGCCTCCCTTTAGTTCTTATCACTATCGCCAAGCGTCTTGCCTTCGTGTCCGTCAACGGTGAATCCAGACTGCTCATCATTCAGTTTGAACTTGTTGATGGCGCCGCCGCTATACTGCGTTTTGCCGTTGTAATCATTTGAGAACTCAACAGTGTAAGTATTATCGGCAAAGGTAATGCCATCGGATTCACCACTTGCGTTATAAGTTTTTTCCGCTTTGTCGACGTCGTAATTCGCCGCCTGGACTTCCCTGACGACCAGCCTGCTCAGACCGACCGGGATGTATTTGACTGTCTTAGAGTTTTGTTTCAGATTTCCGTCTTTATCGAAGACGAGTGAAACATATTTGTGATAAATCTGTTCCTCAACGTCTTTATCGTTTTTCTTGAATCCGGTGATCTCAAACACGAATGTGGTGCTGACATTGTCACTGTGGTTCACGAAGCCCTTCGGCAGTTTCTTCGTCAGTTCCAATTCCGCCGGTTCGAAGGTGTTCGTCAGTTTGAAGATCTTCAGATTTCCTGTATTGTTGATATCCGCTTCGGTCGGAGAATCATTGTCGGTCGCTGATAGTCCGTCATTTGTGCTTCCCGCAACGACCGGTTCGATCGAGTAAGTATAGTACTTGTCCGCTTCTCCGCCGAGGGCCTGCTCTTCTACGGTCCATTTGTATGGATCATTTTTATCTTTTGTCGCGGTCCAAGCGAAGCTCCAGCTGTTTTCACTGTTGAGCTTCTCCGTGTAAACAGGATCCGCGTTGTTTGCCTTGTCGTAATAAATCTTGACGGTCACAGACTTCGGACGTACCGCGTTCTCGATCGCTTCATCGTCTTTGTCTGACTTCCAGTACTTGGTCACGCGGAAGTTATGCGCGGTCTCAGCCTCCGGCTTGACTTTCACATCCTTCGCGCTTCCCTCAAACACCTGAATGAGCATTGGCTGCGGTCTCCAGAAAGTCGTCTGTTTTTCTCCAGGGACTTTCGTCAGGTCTGAATCAGTACCCATCAGAAGGTAAACACCTGTATCAAGCCCGGAAAAACTGAACTTCCAGTCATTGTCTTTGTTTGCTTTCTGGTCTTCCGCTGCCTTTGGCGTGTCTTTCGTAACTTTCTGGCTGATTGTCTGCGCTACGGACAGCCATTCCTTGATCCATTCGCTCTCGCTGCTGTAATCATCCTTTTGTTTCTCAGGCAGCGTTATACCGCTGTATGGTTCGTCCAGCACAATGACAGACTTGCCGTCCACATGGGAATAGTGGCCAACCTTGTACAGACTGAATGTTGTTTCCAACTGATTCGGCAAAGATGTAATTCCTTCCGGCCAGCCTTCGGAATAGTCTCCGAAATTTTCTGTGACATACTGTCCGGTAATTTCATAGCTTCCTGCCGCATGAGATGGTTCCGCTGTAATTCCTGCTGCAAATCCCATGGAAACGACCATAGCCAGCGCCGCTGCAAAAGCAGTCAGGCTTTGCCATGGAGTTTTTTTGGTTGTCCTTTTCTTCTTTTTCATCATTACAGATCCTTCGCTTTCAAATACAGCATTACATTCGTCTGTGGATTATATCGCTTCGCGCGCCGCGTTGTGATAAACAGGGCTGCCAGGAGCGCGATCAAAATCGGTATCGCCAGAAACGGCGCGATGTATATCGGCTCGATCTGGATCGCATCCGCGGTCAGGTTCGCGTCCCCGTTAAGATTCGGGATCCTGTGCCCCCGGATCAGCAGCCTGTGGGTGTTGACTCCATAGGGCGTGCAGGTGATCAGGGTCGCGAAGTCCTTGCCTTTGTCGATGCCCAGATTGGACAGGTCCTCCGGCAGTACGATCCTGATCTGGTCGACCTGGTACGTCACTGTCTCATTGAGCACAGTCATCGTCCAGGTGTCCCCTTCTCTGATCTTGTCAAGATCGGTAAACAGTCTTGCGGAAGGAAGTCCGCGGTGTCCTGAAATGGAGCAGTGTGAGCTTTTGCCTCCCACCGGCAGTGATGTCGGCTCCAAATGTCCGATGGACGTCTGCAGGATCGTCTCCTCTGTTCCGTGGTAGATCGGAAGCTTCACATGGATCTTCGGGATGCTGACGTATCCCATGACCTCCGTTCCGTCTACCTTCAGGGTGTTGTTGTATTCTCTTCTCTGTTCTTCTGTCAGAGTCCACTGAATACCGGTTTCGCCAAGTCTCTTGTTGTATGCCTTTGCTTCGTCGAGTATCTTCTGATAATCCTCAGCGTCCATCTCAGAGATGACGTCATTGTATGCCATGATCGCGCGCGTCTGATGGAATGTATTCCAGTAGTTCGCAACGGAAGGATACGCTAAGAGGCATCCTCCAGCCACCATAGCACTGACCAGAATCACTGTCAGAAGATTCTTCTTTATCCAGTTCTTCAAGTGTTTTCTCCTTCGGGTCCCAGGCTACTGATATTGTAGCATTTGCAGTGAGTGACCGTCAATTTCCGGGACCCGAATGTGTTCTTAAATAATCTTTATTTGTCTGATTGTCCTACTATTCCGATAGTTCAATCAGCTCATGTATGTAACTTCATTTTGAAAACAGGAAGTCCGGGTCTTCTTTCGGACTTCCTGTTCAGTCTTATTCGTTTGTCAAACGTCTCATCCGAAGATTAGTTGTTTGCAGACAGTCTTCTTCTAGCAATCAGGACAATACCGGATACGATCACGAGCAGTGCTCCGAGGATGTAGAAGATTGTTGTACCGATACCACCGGTAGATGGGAGGGTTGTACCAGATTTATCGATTACACTAGTTTCGTAAATACCGCTAGTAGCACTATTGTTCTTGAGCCCAATACTGGTTCCTGTAGGTGTAATGTCCTTTACACTATAAGTCGCCTCTTCAGTACCATCAGCAATGGTCTCAGGTACGGTAATCACAATAGTAAAGGTGATAGGATCAGCAGTATTATAACCGGTTGGAGTTACAACTTCAGTGAGAGTATAAGTACCAGCACCAAGTCCCTTAAAGACAATCTTACCATCTGTTCCAGAAGTACCCTGCATAAAGATTTCTTCTGTTGCAGCTTCATACTCAGTCACATGCTGAAGAGCATATTTTGTAGTTGTGCTGGCGTAGGAGCTTTCATTACTCTCAACCTTGACATTACCATCGGCATCTGTGATATCACCATGAGGAGCAGTTGTGGTATATGTTCCATCGGTCAGTTTCCAATATGCTCCACCTGTCTTTTCTACAAAGATATCGGATCCTTTTCCCTTGACAACATTGGATGTGCCAGTCAGCGTAAAGGTTGCACCTGCCAACAGATTAGCTTCGCCAATTTCATCTTTATATTTGGTCAAATCAAGTTCTGCCACGTATGTAACAGTTGTATCCTTAGCGCTGGTTCCTGTAGGAATATCCTGAGTAGGTTTCGGATTGTCACTCGGGTTTCCGCCGCTGGAATTATTCGGGTTGTTTGAATATGTTACATCTGTTTCGTTCTTATTACCAGGATTACCAATCGCCGCATTCGAATTTACAGTTGCAGAATACGTTACTGTAATATCATTGCCAATTGTGTAATCCTTGATATTCTTAAAAGCGACTTCAAAAGTATGCGGTGAAGTGGCCGCCGGGGTGGTAGCGGATGTATAAACTACATAATCGGTGCCCTCTTCCAAGGTGGTCTCACCAACTTTAACGACAACATTCTGTGCACCGTCAAAAGTAAGACCTGAAGAAAGAGTATCGTTGATTACATAGAAATACTTATCATAGCCGGCATAGTTAGGAACCGTGCCTGTAATCTGGAATGCCACCGTATCACCGATTCCTGCCTTATTAGCATCAACAGGAGTTGGCGTAAGGATTTTCTTTTCTACAGAAGGCTTGTCATTCTTAACTTTTGCAGTCACATTACCTGCTAACGCAAGAATATTACGAGAAAGTGTAGCAGCTCCAGTATCCGGAGTGGAAGTGTACTCATCTGTCACAAGATAGTATCCAGCTTTCTGGGCGGTAATAACATAGTTAGCGCCAGTCTTTGTGGAAACTGTACCCGTTGCAGAACCTTTTCTTGCATAGAAAACATCCGCAACTTTTTTCATGACATCACTATCGTCCTGCTGTAATGCTAAAGCTGTAGCCACATCAGAAGCATTCGAAAGATCAAGTGTCTTCCCAGATGCTACTGTTGCGAGACCAGCGGTTTGCAAAGCTGCCGCAATGCCTTCTGTATTTACACCGGTTGCCCAGGAGATATCTCCAAGTTTCCCATCGGTGTTTACAGAACCGTCAAAAATACGGTAGGCTTTGAACGTGTGTCCATCTTCAGCATCGGTCATTGTAATGGTAAATGATCCAGCCCCCTTATTTGTGTTTGATGGTACTGTAGAATTGGTATCATCTGCCGCAAACGCCGATATCGACGTTGCGATTCCCATGGTGAGTGCCACAGTCACGGCAAGCACCACAGCCAATAACTTCTTCATCCTCTTCATAATTGCCTTCCTTTCTTGCCTCATATACCCCGAGGCATTTCCTACGACCGAAACGGTCTGATCATTAATTTACTTGACCTTTCCGGCCATAGACTCTGCCCCTAGGGGCTACTGTTATGATTCCGTTTTCCCACGGCTGGTGCTGCCTGCCGGGCAGCTTTTGCATTAATAATATTTCATGAAAGCAAGCGTTACTGCTTTTGCTTTATGACGGATTAATGAATCGGTCCGATGCGGTTCAGCGGCCAGATGCGGAAAACGATCTTTCCGACGATCTGCTCCGAAGAGACACAGCCGACCGAGGCGCTTCGGGAGTCGACCGATACCGCTCGGTTGTCTCCCAGAACGAAGATCCGGTCTTCCGGAACCTGGTACGGGAAGTCGATATCCGGTTCTCCGTAAGCTTTCTCCTTGATATAAGGTTCATCTATCTTTTGCTGGTTGACGTAGACATTGCCATCAAGGTCTATATCCACCCAGTCCCCCGCGTTGGCGATCACTCGCTTCACGAGGATATTGTTGTTGTAATAAAATGCTACGACATCGCCTGTTTCGAAGCTCGCTCCCTTCAAGGATACGACCAGTTCGCCGCTGACGAGGGTGTTGTTCATGGACTGCCCGTAGATTCGCAGTACCGGAAGGAACAACATCGCCACGAGGATCGCTACTGCCGCAACCACGATCAGGGTGTTGGTCGTGCTCTGGATCGATTTCCTGAGCCGCTCCGCGTATGAGACTCGTTCATACGCCGCCCGGATCTCTTCTGTGGGAGGCAGACCATCGTAGCCAGCTGGCACTCCGGATCTCTTAGCCATAGCGCCTCCTGAGGTTTTCGAGGTAGATCTTCGCTGCCTTCTCCGCTTCCTGGAAGATATTCGTCACCTGCAGCGAAGCTTCTGCGATGGATCCGAATTTCTTGATCTCAAATTCGTGCCGTTCCATCTCTGCCTGCTTCTCGGCGACCTCCGCTTCCAGTTCTTTTACTCTGGCGCGCAGACTGTCGATCTCCTCACCCTGTTTCAGCATGATTTCCAGAAGTTCACTTTTCTTCAGTTTTCGGAGTTCTTTGTTCTGAGAAAACTCCTGGTCTGATTCAAGTTCTTCTGCTTCTTTTTTCTTTAAAAAACCTATACCCATAAGTTGTTATTTTTTTATCAATGCACACTCCGACACATGTTATTATAGTACTTGGTTTACCTTGTTTCAAGGCATTTATGAATGATTATTCACTTGTTTTGTTGAATAATATTTGTTTTTTGGTTGTCTTCCGATGATACAATCATCTGCCTTGACTTCTGACTGTATTATATACGGCATACCGTCAACAGAACCGTCATAAAAGCAAAAGCATTGCGGATTTTTTGACTGCTATTTTTTGTGTTTAATTCGCTGTCCGTCTGCGCGCGGCAAGCAGGATTCCGCTTCCCAGGAGCAGCAGACTGCCGAGCAGATAGATCCAGGTGGTGCCCGGGCCGCCGGAGTTCGGAAGTTCGGTGCCGGGGGTGTTATACACTGTTAGCTTTAATGTTGCAATGTTGTCAGTGGTTTCAATCTTTGCCATTTCATTGACATACGGCACTGCATCGTCTCCACTTCCAGTTGTAGTATTTCCGCTTTCATCACATAGGAAGATTTCGCGATCAACAACTTTGAAATACGTGTCCTGGGTAACGATGTATCCGTCAGGAGCCGTGTTTTCCTGTAACTTATAGAGTCCAGGTCTGATATCCTGTATCAGATGTCCTGTGTCTTTATCTACAGAGAAAGGATTTGTAACGCCTGAAACGTTCAACCATGTTTCTGCTGTTTCATCCCATTTGAACAGGCTGAACTCAGCGCCATCGAGCAAAACGTCCCCTTCATCGGTAAGCTCTGCCTTGAAAACCATAAGATCAAGCGGTAATTCTTGGTTAGTGATCTTAATTGTGCTTTGTGATCCGGCAGGGATAGTAGTTCCAACTGTTGTATGGGTACCGTCATCAGACGTGGTAGTTTGAATAACAGCATTGTTCAGTTTCGCGTTAACAAATTTGTAGCCATCCTTCTCCGGCTCGCTTACCGTCACCACTGTTCCAAGCGGAATGTTTGCGATGCTCCAGTCCTCTTCAGCCTTTACGTGGATTGTGGCAGTAGCTTGTGTATAGCCTGTATATTCCTCCCCATCATAAGTGACAGTTTCTGAAGCTCCCCCATGCTGCATTACATTTCCAATGTATCCTTCTTTCAGTACAAGGGTGCCATCAGATTGAGTTATTGTTGCCTCGGCTTCAGTGGCATAATGATCAAATACTCCTCCAGGTGCGTACTGATAGAAGTAGTTCTGCGTAACTGCATGACCATCTACCTCTGTTGTTCTTGAAACGCCGTACCAAGGAACTGATTCAACGGCCTCATCTGGGATAAAGACGTAATCTTCGTTAACGAGGTTGATGGTGAATTCAAATGTCGTTGTGTCGTCATCTCTAATGCGATTACCGTCTATATCCAGCAGCTCTTTCTGAACCCTCAGTTCACTTCGGAGAATATTATTACCAGTAAGAGCTGTCAGATCTTTTTTCATTTCTGTGATAGTCCAGCCGTCGTTGTCCACTGTAAACTTGACGTGAGCCGGTTTTCCATCTATCAACATAGGATGATAAACACTAGACCTGAAATCAAACTGGTAGTTCAAACCATTTACTTCATCAATTGCATAATCCCATCCATAGTCGAGAAGATAGTACGTGACCCCTTGATAAGTCGTGCTCAAGTAATTCTGATTGGTGAGATCAAGTCCTCGCTTAACAGCCTGTTCATGTGTGAGCATCAGACCAAAGGAAATGTCGAGATCCTCCTGCCAGCGAGTACCGATGGTGTGACCTTTAATGGTGGTTGTAGGACCTACCCAATCATATTCGTTTTCTGCAGTCTGCCAGCCAAGCGGAAGACCATCGGTACCGAACTTATCGTAAGGTTTCGGGTCCCCATTAGTATCGTAACCCTTGGAAATCTTAAAGATGATATTCTTCCGGTTGGAAACCCATTCTCCCGTTTCGTCATCTTCGTGATAAAGGAAATCATGAAGTTCAGTCAGTTTGCCGTTCATATCCCAGAACTTTTCTACGTTAAAGTCTGTGTTTGTAAGATCCATACGTTTATCCGGCATATTGAACGCAGTGATCACTTCACTGACCACAGTTTTTGTCCAGTTTCCATCGTCAGCGTTATATGTATAAGTTACTGTTTCATGAACATAAGTATTCGGATCCTCTGTAGTATATGTTCTTTCAGAATTCTGTCCTTGCTCATATACGATTTCTTCCTCTTTTTTCGTATAAGTGATGCCGTTGGTACCAACAGAGCCATCATTTGGAACCGTGCTCTGAGGATTCGTTTGAACATCATAATTGTAACCGCCGTGTCCGTCAGAAGTACGGTAAATCACATTATTTGCGAGACCTGCTGCATCAGCCTGTTCCCAAGTCTTGATACCGTTTTTCAGGTCCGCCACCCAGTCATACGCTTCCTGACTTGGCCATACCGTAAAGGTCACAGCATAGGTCACATCGTTTTGCAGCGTGATGCCATGCAAATCCCACTTAACTCCTGATGCTGCATCATAGGTTGCGCGAGGCGCTCCGTTCCATGCTACCCTATCCTCCCATGTGCCGCCGGCAGGAATCTGCCAATATCTGAATCCGCCGGTACCGTTCTCGGTATTATTGACACCCGGAACAGTAAGAGATGTGAAACTGTCGTTCATCACAACATCGGAGATACTGAGAGAGCCTTTGATCTGCCTCAAGATTTCATCAAAAGCATCATTCAATGCTTTCGAATTCGTAGCGTTGAATGCAAATTTGTTCTCCAGAGAACTGTCCGTGTTATATGCATATTTAACAGTATCGTGCAGAAGTTCGAACTGGGTCTTACCATAATACTTCGGCTGGTTGTCTCCGGTAGGTCCGAAGGCAAACATCGTATAAAATTGTACTCCAGGCGTGCTTACGATCGCCCTGGCCTCATCTTTGGAGGCCTCTTTGCCGTACATGGCAAAGAAGTATCTGTAGCCATATTGACTGTTCCCAGTCTCCTGACCATTCTCAAGGCCCCATGTACCGTGGAAGTTCCTGTATTGGGAAGGCTCGCCGTCTGTAAAGAAGAGAACGTACACCGGCTCATTAGGCTGATTGTTTTTCATTTCCCGAGCCTTGCCCAATGCAGCATCAAGGGCGTCCTCCCAATCCGTGCCTCTGTGTGTCTGAAGACCGTTAACAGCAGATTCATATGTGTTGTACTTATTCGTCCAACCTAGTGTATCAGGATATGCAGCACCGTCAAAAGTAACCATGGCCACTTCGACAATATCATCGTCGGTAGTATCGGCATTTTGCAGATTGTTCCTTCCGAGGAGTTCCTGGCCCAGCTTTCTCAACTGGACCTGGGTGGCTGCCATACGCGTACCATATACTGTCTGCCCGTTATCATTTTCATAATTAACGCTATTACTTACCATGCTGGAGGATGTATCCACTACCAGCAATACGTTGACCTTAGGCGTTTCAGACTCATTGAGCGCTTTGCCAACGACACTGAGAGACAATTCGTATGTGCCGTCA